>Ga0070665_100000699_pt1 | contig 44715 bp, 36 predicted proteins | sample KBSS13metaG_FD_65862 | JGI IMG/M metagenome (GOLD analysis project Ga0070665, IMG submission 65862) | Switchgrass rhizosphere microbial communities from Kellogg Biological Station, Michigan, USA - KBS S1-3 metaG | ecosystem: Host-associated > Plants > Roots > Rhizosphere > Soil ...
CTGGCGGCGGATTTCGGGCGTGTAGCTGCGCACGGTGATCAGCAGCCGCGCCTCGTCGGAGATGATGTTGTGCTTGGTCCCGGCCTGGAAGCTGCCGACCGTGACCACGGCGCTGTCCAGCGGGTCCAGCTCGCGGCTGACCAAGGTCTGCAGCGCGCTGACGATGCGCGCGGCGAGCACGATCGGGTCGCGCGTGGTGTGCGGGGCCGCGCCATGACCGCCAACGCCCCGCACCGTCATGTCGACGCTGTCGACGTTCGCAAGGGCAGGCCCGTCCGAATAGCCGATCATGCCCGCCGGCAGCGTCGCGCTGTCGTGAAAGGCGATGGCATAAGCCGGGCGCGGGAAGCGGGTGAACAGGCCGTCCTCCAGCATCGCCTTGGCGCCCTGGCTGGTCTCCTCGCCCGGCTGGGCGACCATGACGAGCGTGCCGCGCCACTGGCTGCGCAGCGCCACCAGCCGCCGGGCGGTGCCGACCCAGGCGGACATATGCGTGTCATGGCCGCAGGCATGCATGATCGCCGTGGCCAGCCCCTCGCGGGTGGTGCCGCGCACGCGGCTGGCGAAGGGCAGGCCGGTCTGCTCTTCGAGCGGCAGCGCGTCCATGTCGGCGCGCAGCAGCAGCACCGGACCCGGCCCGTTCTCCAGCACCGCCACCACGCCGGTGCCGCCGACCCGCTCGGTCACGGTGAAGCCCAGCCGCCGCGCCTCGGCGGCGAGCAGGCCCGCGCTGCGGGTCTCCTGCATGCTGAGCTCGGGATGGGCGTGGAGATCGCGATAGAGCGTCATCAGCTCCGGCATGTCGCGGGTGATCGCCTGGCGGAGATCGGCGGGCGCGGGCTGCGCCGCCACGGGGGCGGGCTGGGTGGTCAAGGCCGTGACCGTGAGCAAGGCGGCAAGCAGAGCAGGGCGCATCGATACCTCATCGGACGGGCGTGAGCTCGATCACGTCGAGCAGGGATTCGAAATTCGGGCGCGGGAAGGCTATCCGCCAGCGGGCCGGGCCGATCCGCTCCACGATCCCGATCAGGTCGCGCTCGCGGTCGCGGCTGTAGCGGAGCGCCTGCCCCTCGTCGCCGAGCACCATCGTGCCGAGGAAGATCATGCGCCGGCCATTGTCAGGGAAGATCGTGCCCGCGGGGCGCTGCGAGCCGGTCAATTTGGTGAAGTGCAGCCGCCCGTCGCGCTGCGAGACCCGGCAGCGGAACGCTGGATAGTCGACATAGTCGAGCGTGCCCCGCGTCGGCTCGCCCTGTGGCCGACGGCCAAGCTTGAAGGTGCGGCAGATATAGTCGCTCGCGGGCGGCTGGGCGCCGGGCAGGGCCGTGTCGGGCTCGAACAAAGCGCCGCCCGCCCGGATCTCGGCGGCATTGCTCCTGTTGGCCTGGGCGAGGGCGTCGACCCAGGCGTTCCGCCAGTGCTGGAGCCGGCTGCGGTCGGCGTCGGTGGCGACCGCGCGCCAGTTCGAGCCGGCCCGCTCCGGCACCACATCCTCATGTGCCGCGGCGATGGCGGCGGGAGCGAGCGCGGCGAAAGCGAGGAGGCCGAGCCAAGTGCGAAGGGAAGCCATGCCTAGCTTCTTAGGCAGAGGCCGCGGCGAAGGCGAGGCCAAAAGGCCGCTTGCGGTTGCCCGCGCACCGGCTAACCTCCTGACGGAAAGTGAGGATCATGCGTAACCTCCGAAGCCGCTGTGCCCTGGCCTGTGTCGCGTTGCTGCTGGCCGGGACGGCCCAGGCGGAAGCGCCCGCCCAGGCGCCGCCGCCCGCGCCGGCGCAGCCCGACACGCCGGTGCCCGCTCAGCGGCCGAGCGAGGCGGAGGTCCAGGCCTCGCTCACCGCGGTCGGCACGGCGGACGCAAGGCGGCTGCTCACCGACCGGGCCTATGCCGGGGAGCTGCTTGGCCATCTCGACCGGATCGCGCCCTACATGGCCAACGATCCCGCCGGGGCCAATGCGATGCGCAACATCCGGCTGCTCGCGCTCGCTACCCTCGAGCGGCCGGCCGAAGCCGCGCCGATCATCGATCAGGTCATCGACGCCCGCCCGAACGAGGCGGGCCAATATGCGTCGGCCTGGGTGGCCGCCTTGTCCTTTCGCGATCATGTCCGGGCCGTGGCCCTGATCGAGACGGCGAGCCGCGCGGTGCCGGGCGTGCGCTGGGCGGACCTCCGGGCCCTGCTCGACCGCCAGAGCGTCTCCTCCATCCTGTTCGAGCTCAAGAACCGGGCGGGCAATGCGGACCGCGTGCGCTTCGCCGAGGCGCTGTTCCGAATCGGTTGGCCCGGCCGGGGCGATGCCGAGACGGGCGATTTCGTCCGCTCGATCCTGCTCGAGGACCGGCTCGCCGCCGGCGACGTTGCCGCCGCGCGCAATTATGCGGACGGGATCACCAGCCTCGGCAACACCGTGCCGATCCTGCTCGGCCGGCGCTACGACCCGGCGCTGCCCCCCGGCGCCGACCGGCTGGACCTGCTGCGCGCCGCCATCGCCCGGCAGGACCAGGCGACGCGCGACGCGGTGGCCGCCGCGCCCGGCGACCTGATGCATATCGTCGAGCGCGCCAATTATCTGCGCAGCCTGGCCCGGGACGAGGAGGCTTTGGCCTTGCTCCGGCCGCATCTCACCGATCTGCCGGCGACCGTGGCCAATGGCGAATATGGCATGTGGGTGCCCAATGAGGCGGCCGCCGCGCTTGCCAATCTCGGCCGCGAGAGCGAGGCGCTGGCGCTGATGGACCGGGTCGCGGCGCTGCCGCTCGCCGACAAGCCCACGTTGATCAGCCTGCGCATCAATCATCTCGGCATGCTCTGGGAGGCCGGGCGCTATGAGGAGGTGCTGCGCCAGGCCAGCCTGCTCGACGCCGATGCGGAGCGGATCGCGAGCGATTTCGGCAAGACCTGGATCGCCGCCGCGCGGGTCTGCGCTTTGGCCTCGCTGGGCCGGAACGCCGAGACCGCGCCCTTCGTCACGCGGCTGCGCGGCTGGAGCGAGCTCAATCCGGTGGCGCTCAGCCATGCCTATCTCTGCCTCGGCGACGAGCCGGCGGCGGCGGCGTTGATGGTGCAGCGGCTGGGTGCGGCCGATCCCGATCCGGCGATCCAGGCGCTGCAGGACTATACTTTGGGCCGCGAGGCGAGCGGGCCGGCGGCGGCGCTGCAGCAGCGTCTGGCCACGCTGCGCGAGCGGCCGGAGGTGCGCAGCGCGCTGGATCGGGTCGGCCGGCGGCTGACCCTGCCGCTGGCCCGCGGCTACTGGTCGGAATATTGAGTCCTCGCCCGGCCTTTACAGGGCTGGAACGATCCGCTTTAGCGGCCCTCTCGATCTGAAAAGGGGGATTCGATCATGCGCAAGTTCGTCATGCTTCTCGCCGCCGCGGCGACTCTGGCCACCACCGCCTCGGCCCAGCCGAATTTCAACGCCAATCCGAGCTTCGGCACGATCAACCTCAGTGCCGGCTTTGCCGACGACCCCCGCGTGATCGCCGTCACCGCCGGCGGCCGGCTGAGCGCGCAATCGATCGACCCGGACTGCCGCGGCTCCGTCGCCAATTCCCCGGACGTCCGCCTCAATTATACGGCCGGCGGCTCGCTGCCGCTGATCATCTCCGTCGACTCGAGTGCCGACACCACGCTGGCGGTCAACGGCCCCGACGGCACCTGGTATTGCGACGACGACACCAACGGCACCAACCCGGTGGTCCGCTTCAACAGCCCGCAATCCGGCCGCTACGACATCTATGTCGGCCATTATCAGGAAGGCAGCCGTATCCCGGCCCGCCTCTACATCTCCGAGGTGACCTCGGCCGGCGCCGAATAAGGCGCAATGCTGGACGGCGGCTCAGGCCGCCGTCCAGCCGCCGTCGATCGAATAATTCGAGCCCGTGATCGAGGCCGCCTCGTCGCGGCAGAGGAACAGCGCGAGCGCCGCCACCTGGTCGACGGTCACGAATTTCTTGGTCGGCTGCGCCGCGAGCAGCACGTCGTTCATCACCTGCTCGCGGGTCAGGCCGCGCGACTTCATCTGGTCGGGAATCTGCCCCTCCACCAGCGGCGTCCAGACATAGCCGGGGCTGATGCAGTTCGCGGTGATCCCCGCCTGCGCGACCTCCAGCGCCACCGCCTTGGTGAAGCCGGATATGCCGTGCTTCGACGCGACATAGGGGGCCTTGTTCGGGCTGGCGACGAGGCTGTGCGCGCTGGCCGTGTTGATGATCCGCCCCCAGCCCTTGCGCTTCATCCCGGGCAGAGCCAGCCGCGTCGTGTGAAACGCCGCGGTCAGGTTCAGCGCGATGATCAAATCCCATTTGTCGACGGGGAATTCGTCGACCGGCGCGACATGCTGGGTGCCGGCATTGTTGACGAGGATGTCCACGTCCCCGGCCTCGGCCATCATCGTCTCGATCTCTTCGGCCTTGGTCAGGTCATGGCCCGAATAGCCCGCGCCCAGCTCCGCCTGCAGCGTCGCGATCTCGGCCGGGTCGCCGAAGCCGTTCAGGATGACCTTCGCGCCCTCGGCGGCCATCGCGCGCGCCATGGCGAGGCCGATGCCGGAGGTGGAGCCGGTGATGAGCGCGGTCTTGCCCTGGAGAAACATGTCTGACGCTTCCTTTCTATGAAACCAGATCGAACGCCGCGGTCTTGCCGTCGACGATATTCTTCGCGAGCAGGCTGTCGTGGCGCATCGCCTCGGCGATCGCCCCCAGCCCTTCCGCCCAGTGATGCTCCATCGTCGCGCGCGAGAATTCGAAGTCGCGCGCGCCGCCTTCCCAGCCATGCTTGCGGTAGATGAGGTGGACGACATTCACCGCATGCTCGGCCGCCATCGCCGCGAGCCGTGCGACATCCTCGTCCTGCTGCAGCGCGGGCGGAAGCTTGTCGAGCACCTTGCGGATCGCCTCCCGCTCCTTGCGCAGGCGGATCAGCTGGTCGGTCACCTGCCGCGTTCGGCTGGAATAACGGATGTCCTTCTCGCGGCTGTACACGTCCATGATCGTCGCCGGCCGCTCGCCCCGGGCAGGGAAGAGATCGACCTGGAAGACGAGCAAGTCCGCTTTCTGATGGTCGAGCACATGGCTGAGCGGGGTGTTGGAGACGATGCCGCCGTCCCACCACCAGGCGCCGTCAATCTCCACCGGCGGCAGGCCGGGCGGCAGCGCGCCCGACGCCATGATGTGCCGCGCGTCGATCCGGGTCCGGCCTGCGCCTCTGGTGTCGAAATAATGGAAATTGCCGGTCTCGACATTCACCGCGCCGACGCTGAGCCGGACCGGCCCGTCATTGAGCAGATCCCAGTCGACGAACGCGTTCAGCGTCCCGATCAGCGGGCTGTTGTCGTAGAAGCTGGTGGCGCCCAGGCTTTTCGCGGGCGCCAGCGCCGGGGTCAGCAGGCGCGGGGTGAAGAAGCCGGGCACGCCCTGCATCGCCACCATGCCGGCCGAGGCCATGTGCACGAACTCGCGCCATTCGTCCCCGCCGCCCGCAAAGGGCAGAGCGGGCAGGGCGCCGGTCACTTTCTCCCAGAAGCCGCGCAGCCGCGCGACTCGCCGCCTGGGCGGGTTGCCGGCGAAGATCGCGGCGTTGATCGCGCCGATCGAAATGCCGGCGACCCAGTCGACCTCGATCCCTCTGTCCTGCAACCCCTCGATGACGCCGGCCTGATAGGCGCCGAGCGCGCCGCCGCCCTGGAGGACAAGCGCGACCTCGTCGGGGAGCGGCAGCCGCTCCTTCGTCTTCGCGTGCCGCCGGCTGCTTTCACCATCCGCCATTGCAAGCTCCCCTCGCGCTACGGGCCGGGATATGCAAGTGTCGGCATTGCAACCTCAGGTGCAGCCTGTGCATTGGCACAAGCGAGGAGAATGAGATGCGCTTCGGAGACCGCCGCACCAGCGACAATGTCGAATATCGCGAAGGCGGAGGCGGCGGCATGTTCGGCGGCGGGGGCGGCGGCGGTCGCGGCGCGGGCGGAATGCTCATCGGCATGATCATGAGCCGCTTCGGCATTATCGGCGTGATCGTCGTCATCGGCATCGGCTTCCTGATCGGCGGCAACCCGCTCGGCCTGATGGGCGGCGGGACTGGCGAGCCGGCCCCGCAGCAGAAAGCGGACCCGCAATCGGCGCGCCAGGTCTGCGGCTCCAATTCCGCCTATCGCTTCTCCTGCCAGACTTTGGCTTCCACCGAGGATCAGTGGACGGCGATGTTCCGGGAGGCGGGCCAGACCTACCAGCCGCCCCGCATGGTCCTCTATACGCGCGGCGCGCCGTCCGGCTGCGGCCAGGCGGATTCGCGCATGGGGCCCTTCTATTGCCCGGCCGATCGCGGCATCTATCTCGACACTGCCTTCTTCGACGAGCTGTCGCAGCGCTTCCAGGCCCCCGGCGATTTCGCCCAGGCCTATGTGATCGCGCATGAGGTCGGCCATCATATCCAGACTCTGCGCGGCCTTTCCGACCGGATCCGCCGTGCCCAGTCCGGCGTCTCCGAGGCGCAGGGCAATGCGCTGCAGGTGCGCATGGAGCTGCAGGCCGATTGCCTCGCCGGCGTCTGGGCCTCGCGCGAGGAAGGGATCATGGAGCCGGGCGACATCGAGGAGGGCATGCGCGCCGCCGCCGCGATCGGCGACGACACGCTGCAGGGCAACAATGCCGCCCCCGAAAGCTTCACCCACGGCACCTCGGCCCAGCGCCAGGAAGCCCTGATGCGCGGCTATCGCGGCCGCACCCTGCAGGCCTGCGAGACCTATACGAACGGGATCTAGGCGCTGGGGCGCCCTTTAGCCCTCATCGTCATGCCAGCGCAGGCTGGTACCCCGGCTGACTATCCACCGCTCCTCGGCCCGCAAATCCGCTGGGACCCCCGGCCTTCGCCGGGGTGACGGACCGAGGGGAAGCAGCTAGACGTGAGCCTCTTCCTTCGGAGTTCCTCACCCATGTCCCGCCTGCTCGCCGCTCTCGCCGCTCCCGCCCTCATGCTCGCCGGCCCGGCCGTCGCGGCCCAGCCGGCGCCCCCCGCGCCCGCCGTCCCGGCCGACCCCGGCACGCCCGCGGCCAATTTCAGCTCCGAGCGGATCGGCGTCACCGTCATGGGCTCGGGCCCCGACGTCGTCCTGATCCCCGGTCTGGGCTCCACGCCCGTGGTCTGGACCGGGACGATGGCGGCTTTGCCCGGCTATCGCTACCACCTCATCCACGTCTCCGGCTTCGCGGGCCGCCCGGCCGGCGCCAATGCCCAGGGCAATTATCTGGTCCCGGTCGCGGACGAGATCGCCCGCTACATCCGTGAGGCCCGGCTGCAGCGCCCGGCCGTGGTCGGCCATTCCATGGGCGGAACCTGGACGATCCTGCTCGCCGCCCGCCATGCCGATCTGGTCGGCAAGGCGATGGTCGTCGACATGCTGCCCGCGATCGGCGTGATGTTCCGCCGGCCCGGCATGACCGACGAGCAGGTCGCCGCGCAGATCGACCAGATGCAGGGGATGATGGCGGGCGCGTCGGCGGAGCAGCGCCGGATGTTCACGACGATGAGTATCTCGCAGATGACCAACCGGGAAAGCGAGCGGCAGGGCATTGTAGACGCCAGCCTCGCCAGCGATCAGGCCGTGGCCGCGCAGGGCTTCGCCGATCTCGCCCGCACCAGCCTGCTCGAGGATGTCGCCCGGATCCGCGCGCCGCTCGTGGTGCTCTACACCGATCCGGGCGGCGCCGCGCAAATGGGCTTCCCGCCGGAGCGAATCGATACGGTCTACCAGATGTCCTACCGCGCCGCGCCGCACGCGGTGGTGACGCGGGTGCCGAACACCGCCCATTTCATCATGTATGACAATCCGGCCTTCTTCCAGGCGCAGCTCCGGACCTTCCTGACCACGCCCGGCACGCCACGGCCTTAGTCCTTCTTCCTCCCCAATCGCGATTGGGGAGGGAATGAATCTCATGCTCCGGAAACGGTGACGCCGGCGTGACGGCTGCTGTCACGCCGGCGCCGACGGGCCCTTGGGAAGAGGTAATGCCCGTCATGTTGCGAACCGTTCGCAATCTTCTTGACACTGTTGCGAGTGATTTGCAATAGCCCTTTTCGACCGGAAACATCCGGCCTGTTCGAGCAAAGGGGCTTCCATGACCAAGACCATCTCCCTCCGGAGCGCCGCGGCGCGCGCGCCGCTCTATCTCGCGCTTGGCGCGGTGGGGTTCCTCTCCTCTCCGGCGCTGGCGTCGGACACGGCCCCGGAGGGCACCGAAGGCAGCACCTCTTCGGCCCAGAGCGACACGCAGCAGCGCGACAATCCCGGCAATGACGTTCTCGTCGAGGGTGAGCTTCAGCGGCAGCGCCTCGAATCGCCGCGCGCCACCGCGCCCTTGCTCGACACGCCGCAGACCGTCACCGTCATCTCCGACCAGACCCTCCGCCGTCAGAACCTGCTGACCCTGCGCGACGCGCTGACCACCATTCCGGGCATCACCTTCGGCGCGGGCGAGGGCGGCGGCGGCTATGGCGACGCGATCAACCTGCGCGGCTATTCCGCCAGCAACGACATCACGGTCGATGGCGTGCGCGACTCCGCACAATATACGCGCAGCGACCCGTTCAACCTGCAGCAGATCGAAATCTACAATGGCGCGAACAGCGTCTTCAACGGCTCGGGCAGCGTCGGCGGCACGATCAACCTCGTCTCCAAGGTGCCGCAGAGCGACAATCTGACCATCGTCTCGGGCGCGATCGGCACCGACAATTATTATCGCGGCACGGTCGACACCAACTGGCGGATCAGCCCCGCCGTCGCGGTCCGGCTCAATGCCATGGCGCACCGTAACGATTATCCGGGCCGGGACGTGGAGGAATATGAGCGCTGGGGCGTGGCGCCGGCGATCACCTTCGGCATGGAGGGGCCGACCCGGCTGACGGTCGCCTACGTTCACCAGGAAGACGATAATATCCCGATCTATGGCGTCCCCTATTTCCTCAACCAGCTGAATGACGGGCTGCTGCCGGGCGCCGACCGCTCGGACTATTTCGGCTATCGCAATCTGGACGAGCAGAAGGTCATCGTCGACCGGCTCACCGTCACCCTCAACCAGGACATTGCCGAGGGCCTGACCCTGCGCAGCCTTGCGCGCTGGCAGCGCGTGGACCAGCACAGCATCACCAGCGCGCCGCAGGGCACCTTCTGCCTTGCCGGCACCAATGCCCAGCCGGTCGCGACGTCGCCGACCGGCACCGTCGGTGCGGCCTGCTCGGCAACGGTGGCCAGCGTCACCACCGGCAACGGCCCGGGAGTCGGCAACGTCACCGTGCCGATCCCCGCCGGCTTCTGGCAGCCGTCCGGCCCGCGCGGCCTGCTCCGCGACCAGCTGAACGAATTGCTCTACAGCCAGACCGACCTGCGCGTGGAAAGCGGCCGGGCCGGCGGACTCCACAACGTCCTCGTGCTCGGCGTGTCCCTCGCCTGGGAGGATTATGATTTCGAGACGGGCAGCTTCGCCCGGAACGGGGCGGGCGCGCCGCTCCTGCTCCCGCAGGAAAGCATCGCCGATCCGACCGGCATCTATACCGGGCCGATCAACTATCGCGTGACCGGCCGCTCCGAGGGCGATTCCAGCAGCAAGGCGATCTACGCCTTCGACACGCTCGAGATCGGCCAGCATTTCGAGCTGAACGCCGGCATCCGCTATGAATGGGCCAAGGCGACGTTCCAGGTCCTCAACCTCGGCACCTATCCTCCGGGCACGGCGACGCCCCTCCCGGTGGCGCTGCTCCCGCAACGGAGCGACGAGCAGCTCTTCTCCTACCGGTTCGGCGCCGTCTACAAGCCGACCCGCAACACCTCGCTCTACGTCGCTTATGGCAATGCCCGCACGCCGTCCTCCGCGACCGTTCGCCTCGGCTGCGGCTCGCCGACGGCGGTCGGCGCGCCCGATCCCTGCGCCGCCGCGCCGGAGACCGCCCGCAATTACGAGATCGGCGCCAAGGCGGATCTGCTCGACCGGCGGCTGAACCTCACTTTGGCGCTGTTCCGCAACGAGCGGAGCAATTTCCGCGTCGCCTCCAACGATCCGGTCAACCCGACCCTGCAGGTGGTCGACGGCCGCTCGCGGGTGGACGGGCTGGCGATCGGCGTGTCGGGCAACATCACGCCCGAATGGTCGGTCTTCGCCAATTACACCTGGCTGGACAGCGAGGTGCTGCAGAGCGTCTCCGATTTCTGCCTCGCCAATGCCGGCACGCCGGCCTGCCTGAACAGCGCCGCGCTTCCCGATCCGCAGCGCGGCGACCGGCTGATCCAGACCCCGCGCCATTCGGGCAGCCTGTTCACCACCTATCGGGTCACGCCGGCCTTCCAGATCGGCTACGGCCTCACCTATCAGGGCGGCTTCGCGACCTTCCAGCGCAACATCAACCAGCGGCAGCAATATTTCACCGACGCCTATGTCGTGCAGCGGCTGTTCGCCTCCTACGCCTTCGGCAACGGGATGACCGCCCAGCTGAACGTCCAGAACCTGTTCGACGAGAAATATTTCACCAATGTCCGCAACAATGTCGCCGCGACCGGCATCATCACCGGCGGCTGGGCCGCGCCCGGCGAGGGCCGCTCGGCGGTCCTGAGCCTGTTCTACTCGTTCTGAGGGCTGCAAAAGGGGACAGTTGCTAGTAACTGTCCCCATTCCGCCCCTTCAGGAACGAACGACCGATGATGCTCCCCATCCCCGACGTGCTGGACCAGGCCGGGGTGGCGCGCGTCCGGGCGCTGATCGACGTAGGGACCTGGCAGGACGGCAATGCCACCTCCGGTCACCAGTCGGCGCTGGCCAAGCAGAACGAGCAGCTGCCCGAGGACAGCGCGGCGGCGAAGGAAGCGGGGCGGCTGATCCTCGACGCGCTCGGCCGCTCGCCTCTGTTCATCGCCGCGGCCTTGCCGCTCAAGATCTTCCCGCCTTTGTTCAACCGCTATCGGGGCGGCGAGGCGTTCGGCACGCATGTCGACAATGCCGTGCGCATCCACCGGGGCAGCGAGTTTCGCGTCCGCACGGATCTCTCCGCGACGCTCTTCCTTGAAGACCCGGACGCCTATGAGGGCGGCGAGCTGGTGGTGGAGGACAATCTCGGCGCCAATGCTGTGAAGCTGCCCGCCGGCCATCTCCTCCTCTACCCCGCCTCCAGCCTGCACCGCGTCGAGCCGGTGACGATGGGCGCGCGGGTGGCGAGTTTCTTCTGGGTCCAGTCCATGGTCCGCGACGACGGCCAGCGCACCATCCTCTTCGACCTTGACCGCTCGGTCCAGGCCATCGCCGCCGACCGCGGCCATGCCGACCCGGAGGTGATCAGGCTGACCGGGGTGTATCACAATCTGCTGCGCCGCTGGGCGGATGCGTAGGCGCGCATCCTCGACACGGTCCTGATACAAGCTAGTTCTTGCAATCCATTCGCAATAGCTTTTAGGCTCGGCCACGTCTGTATCAAGCAAGGGGGAATCAGTGGCCCAATCGACCGTGTTGCGCCTGCGTGGCTGGTGGCTGTCCGTGCACAAGTGGATCGGCATCCTGCTGGCCATCCTGATCATCCCGATCTCGATCACCGGCTCGGCCCTGGTCTGGCACGACTGGCTGGACGAGCAGATCAACCCGCAGCGTTACGCCGTCTCCACCAACGAGGTGCGGCTGACCCCCTCCCAATATGCCGCCGCCGCGGCCCCGCCCGTGGCCGCCGCGGCCCAGGGCGGCGCGGTCGCGCAGATCCGCTATCCGGAAGGCGGGGAGGGGCCGGTCATGGTCGCGGGCACGCGGCCGCAGCCCGGCGAGGGCCGCCCGGCGCGGACCAATGTCTGGCTCGATCCAGGGACCGGCGCGGTGCTGGACAGCGCCTCCTCGCAGGCCGGCCTGGTCCAGGTCATGCACGTCCTCCACGGCTCGGTCATGATCCCCGGCGTCGGCCGCCAGATCGTCGGCTGGGTCGGCGTCTTCATGTTCATCTCCTGCCTCACCGGCATCTGGCTCTGGTGGCCGATCACCGGCTCCTTCCGCCGCGGCTTCCGCTGGCGGCGGCAGAATTCGACCAACGCCAATATCCACCATCTGCTCGGCTTCTGGGTCCTCGTGCCGCTCGCCATGCTGAGCTTCACCGGCTTCTGGATCTCCTTCCCTGGCGTGTTCGGCGGCAACCAGCCGCCGCCGCAGGCCGAGGCCAAAGCGGGCCAAAGCAAGGCGAGAGCGCCCGGCGGCGGCGACGACCGCGCCCGCCAGATGCGCGCCCGCCCGCTCGCCCGGACCGCGATGACCGCCGAGGCCGCGCTCGCCGCGGCGACCCCGGCCGGCGGCGGCGGGGCCCTGGTCTCGGTGACCTGGCCGACCGACATGTCGAGCGAATGGAAGATCAGCTTCGCCCGCGCGGGCGGCCCGGCCGAGGTCTCGGTCGACGACACGACCGGCGCGGTGAAGCCGCCACGCCCGCCGCGTCCCGAAACCACCGCCCGGCTGATGCGCCGCCTGCACGACGGCACCAATATGGGCCTGACCTGGCAGATCATCATCTTCCTCGGCGGCATCATCCCCGCCATCCTCTCCATCACCGGCCTCGTCATGTGGTGGCGCAGCCGCGGCTGGAAGAAGGCGCTGGCGAAGAAGCGGAAGGCGCGGGGCCTTGGCGGCACCGCGCCGCAGCCGGCGGAGTAGTTTCGCGAGACGAGGGCTGGGCTGGTGACGCAGCCGCCCTCCGTCCGTCCGAAAAGCGATCCGTTCGTCGTTCCGGCCTTTCCAGCGCGGAACGCTTGTCCCCGTCCGTCTGTTTTGCAGGCATGGCGAACGGTTCATAGTGGGCCGGCGCTACGTAGAGAGGATGACCCCATGGGCGACTATGACAAGAATGCCGGCGGCAAACCCCAGGACGATGGCGGCAAGCCGGACTTCGACAAGCAGCAGGAACAGCAGGGCGGCAAGCCGGATCAGGGCCAGGACAAGGGCGACGATTTCGGCAAGGGCGAGGACTTCGCCGACAAGCCCGACCAGCAGCAATAACTGAAAAGCGGGCCGCGATCCGGACAGGGTCGCGGCCCCTGTTCGTCAATCGGCCGCTCTTGACGAATGGCGTCCCGCCGCCCGTTTCCGATCCTGGCGGTCCCAATATTCCAGCGTCCGGGCGACCGTTGCCCTATATTCCGGAGCCAATCGAGTCTGAGCCGGTGGCGGGCCACGCAGGGTTGGAAGCGGCTTTGAATGAGTTGTGCCCTCGCTAGAGGGTAGTGTTGCAAACTACCACAAAAGCCAAAGATGAGGGTGGCTGGGAACGTCCGCTTTCCACCCTGAGCTGTCAGAAACTGCCCGGCAGGATGCGACCCATTGCGGACGTTCGAACTTGCGGTAAGACGGCGTGGGGCCACCGGGGGGAGACAGGGCTTGAAGAGAAATACGTTTTTGGTCGCGGGCGTCGTTGCTATCGGGAATTTCGGATCGGTATCGACGGCAAGTGCACAGGCTCTCCCGCCTGCACTCGCTCAGGCCACGAGGGAATGGCGGGATTGCACCGTTCGGGCCGTGACGGCTTTGCAAGACCCGATTAGAAATCCGTACGGCCAGGTCGATACCGCGATGGACAGAAGATGTTCGCCGGAACGATCGCGCACCCGGAGCGCGCTGGAAGCCACCGGACTTGACACCTGGTCGATGGAATCACTCGAAGGTTACGTTCGGCAGGCAGGCCGCAGTGCCATGATGGCCCGACGCGCGGCCGCGGCGCAGGCGAGACTGGTCACTGCTGGTTTTCTGAACGGGCGATGGTGCGCTGGCGGAGTGAATTGGGTGTTTGACGCCAATGGGAACGCCACCTTGCTAAAGCCTGACGGGTCGGCTCTCATTGTGCCTTACGTCCTGGAGGGGAATACGCTCCACATCAATTCAAACACATTGGTAACGGTGTCGAAAGTCGACGAGCAAACTATGGATTGGACCTTCAGCGGCGGGACCGTGAGAGTCCAACGCTGCGCGCTCGGGCCCCCGGAACGCCGTTAGATACAAGCGTCCGCTTTCCACCCGAAGCGACCCGGCCGGTTTCGACCCGTTGCGGTCATTCCGTGCCGAGCTGGTTGCGTCCGTCACCCCAGATGGGCACCGTCTATGAGAACTGGGGGACGGGGAATGTGCTTATTCGCAACGCCGCTAAGGCGTGTCTCTCGCCAACAGGAGGGAAACGGATGTTCCCTTCCCGACTTCGCTCTCGATGCGCAGGGCACCCCCAACGTCATTTAGAAATTTTGCAATGCCACTCAGGCCCAAGCCTGTGCCATGCCCGTCTACCTTGGTCGAGAAGAATGGTTCGATTGCTTTGTCCATGACTTCAGGTGGCATGCCACGACCGTTGTCGCGAACTGCAATTTCGACATATTCTTCGGGGTAATGAATTGGGTCAGAGCTAGCGCGGACCTTGTTCCGGGCAGTTATCCACACCTCGCCACCGGCCTCGATCGCGTCTCGGGCGTTGGTGACAAGGTTCATCATAGCGATTTCAAATTCGTTCCGATCGCAACGTGCTTGCCAAAGGCCACGCTCGAAATCGACGTTCAACTTAATGCGTTTGCCAAGCATGCGTTGCATCATGAACAGGCAGGACGATACGAGGTTTTCAACGTCGTGGAGCTTCGGCTGAAGCTTTTCTTTTCTGGCAAACGACGTCAGCCTCTGTGTCAGAGCGGCCCCGTTTTTCAGTGCCTTATTGGCTTCCCGAAAAATGACGTCCCGCTTTGCCGGTTCCAGATCATCTTGGGCAAGAAAGCGCAAAGCGCTTTGGAGAATTGTCAGGATGTTGTTGAAATCGTGAGCGACGCCACCGGAAAGCTCCCCGAGCGCCTCAAGTCGTTGCGCGTGCAGCAGCCTCTCACTCAAGTCGCTGATTTGGGTTATGTCGCGCGCTGACCCGAGGATGCCCGCGATTTTGCCGGTCGAGTCACGCAACGGGATATAGTTGGCATCATAAACCGGCCCGTCGTCGGTCGAGCCCAACCTGCCGGTGAAGTGATAGGGGCGCCCCTGCGAGAATGCTTCCGCGATATTGTTTTCGACTGTCGCTCCATATTCCTCGCCCATGGCTTCAACGGGCGTCAGGCCGATCAGATCATGTTCCTCAGCTCGACCGGTGACAGCGAGCGCTGCGGGATTGACGTGGACGTATCTGAAACGTCCGTCGTCGTCCTTCTTCACATAAAATTGGCAATCGGAGGTCGCGGCGAAAAATTTTTCGAACCGTTCCGCAGGAGCTACCGGCATCTAGACCCCCCGTTTCAACGCGCCTGACCCCTTCAGCGCTATGCCGATCCTAAACCCAATAGCAAACTGTCGCAAATCCACCCGTAACGGACGCAGCCTCGCAACCTTCGTTACCCCCATTTACCGAAACTTTGTCAATTTATCCGACACTGCCATCCGTGTCGGAGAAGCTTACACCCCCAGAGACGGCGCCCCCGGCGCCGCCCGCGCCCCGAGGGCTGCGCGGATGATCCGGCTATTCAAACATTATGTGCCCTATGCGGTGCTGCTGCTCGGCGCGATCGACTTCCTGCTGCTGATCGGCGCCGCGGAGGTGGGCTGGTCCCTCCGGCTCTGGCAGCTGGGCGGCGAGCTCGACGCCGATGTGAACCGGCTGCCGAACCTGCTCGCCTTCGCCGGCACGCTGCAGCTCGCCATGGTCGGGGTCGGCGTCTATTCGGTCGCGGCTTTGCAGTCGCTGCGCTTCGCCACCGCCCGCCTGTTGGTCGCGGTGGCGCTCGGCATCATCGCGCTGTCCCTGATCTTCTTCGTCTTCCCCCCGGTCAGCTTCTGGCGGTCCAGCCTGTTCTACGCGATGTGGCTCGGCCTCGTCCTGCTGCTCCTCGCCCGGGTCGCGCTCAGGGGGACGCTCGGCGGCGCGCGGCTGAAGCGGCGCGTGCTCGTGCTCGGCGCGGGCGCGCGGGCGGCGCGGCTCGAGGCGCTGGCCGCCTCGCGCGGCGCCGGCTTCGCCGTGGTCGGCTTCGTCGGCATGAATGACGGCGCTTCGGCGGTGAAGGACGCGGTCAACCGCGATGACATCGCCAACCTGCCCGATCATCTGCTCGCCCTGAACGCCAGCGAGGTGGTGCTGGCGCTGGAGGAGCGGCGCAATGCGCTGCCGCTGAACGACCTGCTCAAGATCAAGACGACGGGCGTCGAGGTCCGCGATTTCTCTTCCTTCCTTGAGCGGGAGACGGGCCGCGTCGATCTCGACAGCCTCAATCCCTCCTGGCTGATTTTCTCCGACGGCTTCTCGGCCGGGCGGCGCCTCTCCAGCGTGGCGAAGCGCGGCTTCGACATTTTCGTCAGCACCTTGCTGCTGCTCATCTTCGGCCCGGTGATCCTGCTCGCCGCGCTCGCGGTGAAGCTCGAAAGCAAGGGTCCGGCCTTCTACCGCCAGCGGCGCGTCGGCCTTTACGGCCAGCTGTTCAACGTCATCAAGATCCGCTCGATGCGCCAGGATGCCGAGGTCGGCGGCAAGGCGGTCTGGGCGCAGAAGGATGATCCGCGCGTGACCCGCGTCGGCAAGTTCCTGCGCAAGACCCGGATCGACGAATTGCCCCAGGCCTGGTCGGTGCTGAAGGGGGAGATGAGCTTCGTCGGCCCGCGGCCCGAGCGGCCCCAGTTCGTCGCCGATCTCGAGGCGCGCCTGCCTTATTATGCCGAGCGCCATGTCGTGAAGCCGGGCATTACCGGCTGGGCGCAGATCAACTATCCTTATGGCGCCTCGATCGAGGATGCGCGCGAGAAGCTCGAATTCGATCTCTATTACGCCAAGAATTACTCGCCCTTCCTCGACGTCCTCATCCTCCTCCAGACCGCGCGGGTCGTGCTCTGGCCGGAGGCGGCGGGCGTCCGATGACCGCCTTCTTCATCCTCTGGGCCCATGTCGTGGCGGCGGCGCTCTACGGGGCGCTCGCCGTCTTTCAGCTGCGCCGCTGGAACGGCGATGCGCGCAACCGGCCCTTGCTCGCGGCCTTCGCCGCCATGTCGGTCTGGACGATCTTCCTCGCTTTGGTCGGCCCCTACACGTTGATGGCGCAGCTCGCCGAGAGCGGGCGCAACCTCGCCTTCCTGGCCTTCATGTACGGGCTGATGGCGAGCGCCGGCGGCGATGCGGGCAAGGGCGCGCTGAAGGGCGTGTTCGCCGCGGTCGCCGCCGTCATCGGCCTGCAGATCGTGATCGGCGGGGTCATGCCCAAATTCGATCACAGCCCGATCGTGCTGGAGGCCCTGGCCTCGACCAGCCAGATCATCGGCCTCACCATCGCCGCAGGGGCGCTGATCCTCGTCCACAATATTTACGGCCTGGCCGCGCCTGACAGCCGCTCGGCCTTGCGCTTCCCGATGCTCGCCCTTGCCGTGATGTGGGCGGTGGACCTGCATTTCTACACGGTCGACTATTTCTCGCGCGGGCCGGCCAACGAATTGTTCGCGGTGCGCGGCGTGGTGCTGGCCCTGATCGCGCCGCTCTTCGCTCTGGGCCTGCGCAACGTCACCTGGCGGATCCAGGTCTCCCGGGTCGCCACCTTCCAGTCCATCTCGGTGGTCGCGATCCTCGGCTATATCATCATCATGATGCTCGCCGCCCGGGCGATCGAGATTGTCGGCGGGGATTGGGTGCGGATCGGCCAGGTCGCCTTGGTGCTCGGCATGACGCTGGCGGCCTTGCTCGTCCTGCCCTCGGCGAAGCTCCGCGCCTGGCTCCGCGTCACGCTCGCCAAGCATCTGTTCGAGCATCGCTACGATTATCGCCAGGAATGGCTGCGCTTCACCGACGCGGTCGGGCGCGGGCAGGCGGGGACGGCCCTTGAGGAGCGCGTGGTGAAGGCGCTGGCCGACATTGGCGGCGCGCCGGGCGGGCTGCTGCTGCTCGTCGACGAGCATCGCCGGCTGTCCGCCGCGGGCCACTGGAACTGGCGCGGCACCGCGCCGCTCGCCGGTGCGGAGGGGGCCGAGGCCCTGCTCTCCCATATTGAGCAGAGCGGCTATGTGATCGACTTCGCCGCCATCCGGGACGGGCAGCTCATCGAGGGCCGCGAGACCATTCCGGTGCCGGCCTGGCTGGTGGGGATGGACCATGCCTGGGCCGGCATTCCGCTCCGCCATGAGGGCCGCCTCGCCGGCCTCGTCATCCTGGAGCATCCCGCCATTCGCCGCCGGCTGGACTGGGAGGATTTCGACCTGTTCCGGACGGCGGGCATCCAGGCCGCCTCCTGCATCGCCGAGGCGCGCAGCCTGCAGGCGCTCGCCGACGCCCAGCGCTTCGACGAGTTCAACCGCCGCTTCGCCTTCATCATGCACGACATCAAGAATCTGGTCTCCCAGCTCAGCCTGGTGACGCGCAATGCGGAGCGGCATGCGGAGAATCCCGAATTCCGCGCGGACATGATCGCGACCCTGCAAAGCTCCGTGCGCAAGATGAACGATCTGCTCGCCCGGCTCTCGCCCGGCGCGGCGCGGGAATCCGATCCGCCGCGCGCGGTCGAGGTGCGGCCCTTGCTCGATGGCGTCGCCACCGCGAAGCAGCGCCAGCACCCGGTCCGCGCTTTCTGCGAGGCCGGGCTCTTCGCCATGGCCGACCCGGCCGGGCTGGAGCAGGCGCTCACCCATCTCGTCCAGAATGCGATCGACGCCAGCGAGCCTGACATTCCCGTCCTTATGCGGGCGTTCGAAAGCGGCGGCGACGTCGCCATCGAAGTGATCGACCGCGGCGCCGGCATGGCCGCCGAGTTCGTCCGCACCCGGCTCTTCCAGCCCTTCGCCTCGACCAAGGAGCAGGGCTTCGGCGTCGGCGCCTTCGAGGCGAAGAGCCTGCTCGCCGCAATGGGCGGCCGGCTCGAGGTCGACAGCCGGCTCGGCGACGGCACCCGCTTCACTCTCTTCCTGCCCGGCGCCGAAGCCGCCCGGGCGCCGCATCTTCTCGAACGGAAACGCGCATGAATGCTCACGTGAAGCCAAAGCTGCTGATCGTCGAGGACGATGAGGGGCTGCAGCGCCAGCTCCGCTGGGCCTATGACGATTATGAGGTGCTGGTCGCTTCGGACCGCAATGCGGCGATCGATCTGCTGCGCTCCGCCGAGCCCGCCGTGGTCACGCTCGACCTTGGCCTGCCGCCCGATCCGGACGGCGTCACCGAGGGCTTCGCGACCTTGGAGACGATCCTGACGCTGAAGCCCGAGACCAAGGTGATCGTCGCCTCCGGCCATGGCGCGCGGGAAAGCGCGCTCCGGGCGATCGCGTCCGGCGCCTATGATTTCTACCAGAAGCCGGTCGACATCGATCAGCTCGGCCTGATCGTCCGCCGCGCCTTCCAGCTCCACGGGCTGGAGGACGAGAACAAGCGCCTGGAGGAAAAGGTCGGCGACGAGCGCACCGTGCTCGGCACGATGGTCACCGCCGCGCCGGAAATGGCCAGGGTCGCGCGCACCATCGAGCGGGTCGCCAATACCGACGTCTCGGTCATGCTGCTGGGCGCCAGCGGCACCGGCAAGGAGTTGCTCGCCCGCGGTGTCCACAAGGCGAGCCGGCGGCGCATGGGCGGCTTCGTCGCGATCAACTGCGCGGCCATTCCCGAGAATCTGCTCGAAGCCGAGCTGTTCGGCTATGAGAAGGGCGCCTTCACCGGCGCGATCAAGACCACCGAGGGCAAGATCGAGCTCGCCCATGGCGGCACGCTCTTCCTCGACGAGGTCGGCGACATCCCGCTGCCGCTGCAGGTGAAATTGCTGCGCTTCCTGCAGGAACGGGTGATCGAGCGGATCGGCGGCCGCAAGCCGATCCCGGTCGATACGCGCATCGTCTGCGCGACCCATCAGAATCTGGAGGAGATGATCGCCGCGGGCAGCTTCCGCGAGGATCTCTATTACCGCCTCGCCGAGATCGTCGTGCGCATCCCCAGCCTTGCCGAGCGGCCGGGCGACGCGGCCCTGCTCGCCAAGCATTTCCTGCAGCGCTTCGCCCGCGAGATGAACCCCGGCGTGAAGGGTTTCGCGCCCGGCGCGCTGGCGGCGATCGAGAATTGGGCCTGGCCGGGCAATGTCCGCGAGCTGGAGAACAGGCTGAAACGGGCGGTGATCATGGCCGACGGCAAATTGGTCACCGCCGAGGATCTCGATCTCAGCGCCGGCGCGGCGGAAGGCCTGCCCGTCAATCTCAAGGCTGCGCGCGAGGCAGCGGACCGGCAGGTGATCCGCAAGGCGCTCGCCCAGACGGACGGCAATATCTCCAGTGCGGCCAAATTGCTCGGGATCAGCCGCCCAACGCTGTACGATCTCCTGAAGCAATACGGCCTGCAGGCGTAAGATGATGCGCTTTGCTCTCTTGGCTCTGGCCCTCGCGCTCGCCGCATGTGGCGGGCCGTCGGGCACGCCTTATGAGCGCGGCGCGGCCGCCTTCGAGAGCGGTGACATCCGGACCGCGCGCGTCGAATTGCTGAACGCGCTCCAGCAGGAGCCGAACAACAAGCCCGCCCGGATCATGCAGGCCCGCGTCCAGCTCGCGCTCGGCGACGGCCAGGCTGCGGAGGGCGAGCTCGCCCGTGCCCGCCAGGCCGGGGCGAGCGTCGCGGAGACGGCGCATCTGCTCGCCGAGGCGCGGCTTCTGCAGGGCGATGCCCAGGGCGCCTTGCGCGAGGCAGCGGGGGCCGGCCGGCCCCACTTCGCTTATGCGCAGCGGATCATCGGCCGTGCCTATACGGTCCTCGGCGACAGCTCCAATGCGGGCACCGCCTTCGACCGGGCGCTGGCCGCCGCCCCCAATGACAGCGACGTCCTGACCGACCTCGCCAATTTCCGCCGCTCCAACGGCGACCTGGCCGGCGCGCTGGCGGCGGCCGACCGCGCTGTCGCCGCGCGCCCGCGCAACGCCGCCGCCCTGGAGCTGCGCGGCGAGCTCAGCCGCGGCCAATATGGCCTCGCCGCCGCCATCCCCTGGTTCACCCGTGCGCTCGAGGTCGACCCCGGCAATGTCGACGCCTTGCTGGAGCGCGCCGCGACCTATGCCGATATGGGCCGGATGAGCGACATGCTCGCGGACTCCCGCAAGGTGAACACGCTGACGGGGGGGCATCCCCGCGCTTTCTACCTGCAGGCCGTGCTCGCCGCGCGCGCGCGGGATTTCGAGCTCGCCAAACGGCTCTGGACCCGCACCAACGGCGCCTATGACGACACGCCCGCCGGCATGCTGCTGGTCAGCGCGATCGACTTCCAGACCGGCAATGAGGAGCAGGCCGCGCGCCGCCTCACCGCCTTGGTCCAGCAGCAGCCGGGCAATCGCCGCGCCCGCCGCCTGCTCGCCGCCGCCCAGTGGCGGATGGGCGATCCGGCGGGCGTGGCCGCGACCCTGCGGCCGATCGCGGACCGGCCGGACGCCGACGCCTACTCACTTTCCCTGATCGGCCGCGCGCTCAGCCGCGCCGGCAATCAGGATCAGGCCGCCCTCTATCTCGCCCGCGCCGCCCAGCCGCAACCGGCCGCGCTCGCCGCCCTCGACCCGCTCGGCGAGGGCGAGTTCGCCGCCGTGCGCGCCGCCGCCGAGCAGAATGGCGACGACGGCCCGGCCCAGCTCCGCTACGCCGCCGCCCTGCTCGGCCGCGGCCAGACCGGCGAGGCCTTGGCCCGCGCCCGCCGCGCCCAGGCGCAGAGCCCGGGCACGCCGGAAGTCCATATGCTGGTCGGCGACGTGCTCGGCGCGACCGGCGATTTCGCCGGGGCCGCCGCCCAATATCGCCGCGCCGCCAACCTGCAGTTCAGCGAAGCGGTGGCGCTGCGCCTGATCGGCGCGCTCGAGCGCTCCAGCCAGGGCGGCGAGGCCGCCGACGTGCTCAGCCTGTTCATCCAGCAGAATCCGTCCAGCGTGCCCGGCCTGATCCTCGTCGCGAGCGAGGCGATGCAGGACGAGAATTGGCCCGAGGCGATCCGTATCTACGAGAATCTGCGGCTGCGCCTCGGCGACAATGACGCGACCGTGCTCAACAATCTCGCCTGGGCCTATTCGGAGAGCGGCGACCTCGGCACCGCCGTGCCGCTCGCCCGCCGCGCCTGGTCGCTCGACCGCGACAATCCGGCGACGGCGGACACATTGGGCTGGCTGCTGTTCAAGGCCGGCCGCCGCGCCGAGGGCATCGCCCTGCTGCAGCGCGCCGCCCGCGGCGCCCCCAGCGACGCGGCGATCCGCCAGCGGCTGGGGCAGGCGCGGCGCTCATAATCGTGCCAGCCAAAACATAGTGATCCCGCCTGCGCCGGGATCACCAACGGCTTACGGCGCCCGCCGCAGGGTCGCGCCGTCCAGATCCAGTTCCGCCAGCGGAATCACCACCACCTCGGTGCCGGCATTCTCCCGGCGCAACCTCTCGATGAAGGCCGACGGCTCGCCGACGATCACCACCGTTGCACCCTGCGGGCTGAGCAGCTCGGCCGCCGCGCCTTGTGCCTGCGGGGGCGTCACGCCGAGCACGCCAGGCAGATAGCGGCCCACCTCGTCCGGGCTGATCCCGCGGATCATATAACTGGCGATTACCCCGGCGGTGCCCGCCGTCGTCTCCATGTCGCGCCCGAAATCGCCGGTCAGCGAGGCACGCCGCGCGGTCAGCTCCGCCGCTGAGATCGGCTCCGCGCCCAGCCGCCGCATCTCGCCGAGGACGAGGCCGAGCACTTCGGCGGCGGCGTCGTTGCGGGTCTGGACGCTGGCCACGAATGGTCCCGGCTCGCGCCGCGCCTCGATGCCGCTGCCGGCGCCGTAGGAAAGGCCGCGCCGGATCCGGATTTCCTGGTTCAGCCGCGCGCTATAGCCGCCACCGAGCACGGCATTGGCGACCAGAGCGCGATAATAACGCGGGTCCTGGCGGGCGAGCGTCGACCGCGCGACCGCGACCGCCGCCTGGCCGGCGCCCGGCATGTCGATGACGACGATCCGGTTCTGCGGCGTCGGCGGGGTGGCCGTGATCCGATTGTCGGACAGGCTGTTTCCGCGCCACGTGCCGAAATGGCGCTGGGCGAGGGCGCGGGCCTGCGCGGGCGTGATGTCGCCGGAGAAGACCAGGCTCACGCGCGACGGCACCCAGGTGGCGCGATAGGCGGCCTCGATGTCGGCGCGGGTGATCGCCGCAAGCGACGCGGCGGTGCCGGTCGCCGGATGGCCGTAGGGCGAGGCGCCATAGACCGCGCGCATCGCGGCGAGGCCGGCGACCTCGCCCGGATCGCGCATCGACACGGCGACGCCGTCGATCGCGGTGGTCCGCTGCCGGTCGATCTCCTCCTGCGCCAAAGTCGCGTTGCGGGCGACGTCGGCGATGATCCCGAGCGCGGCGTCGAGCTCGCCGGTGCGCACGGTGATGCTGATCTGGCTGCCGTCCCACCCGGTGCCGCTGGCAAGCGAGGCGCCGAGCGCCTCGACCTCGCGGTCGATCTGCCCGGCGGTGCGCCGGCGCGTGCCCTCGGTGAGCACCGCCGCGGTCAGGGCGGCCGTGCCGGCGCGCGTGTCGGCGGCGCTGCCCTGGGTCGAAACGAGGGTGACCGACACGATCGGCAAGCGGCTGTTCTGCACGGTTACCACCGGCATGCGGTTCGCCAGCCGCTGCACGTTCGGCGTGGGCACGGCCGGCACCAGCTCCGGCCCGGGCGCCGGCGGGGCGACACGCTGCGCTTCGGGTGCGGGCTGAACGATGGCGATATTGGCGGGCGCCACCAGAGGCGCCGCGGCGACCGTCTCGGGCGTCCGGATCGTGTCGCCGGTGGCGCCGTTCCGCGCCTCCTCGGGCAGGTAGCGCACGGCGCCGCTCGCCTCGTCGCGCAGCCAGCGCCGGGCGGCACGCTGGATGTCCGCCGGCGTCACCGCGGCGATCTCGGCGAGCCGCCGGTCGGCGGCGCGGGCGTCGCCATCCACGATCACCGCCTCGGCGATGGCGTCGGCCTGGCCCTCGGCGGTCTCCCGGCCGCGCAAAGCCGCGGTCAGCAATTCGTTCTTCGCCTCGGCCAGTTCGGCCGGCGTGACCAGGCTGTCGCGGAAGCGGGCGATCTCGCGGCGCAGCGCCGCCTCGCCCTGCTCGGCGGTCTTCCCCTGGGAGAGGATCGCATAGACGGCGAGGCTGCCCGGCCCCTGCTTGATGTCGACGAAGGAGCTGGCCTGGGCGGCGAGCCGGTCGCGATAGACCAGGCTCTGGTGCAGGCGCGAGCTCTCGCCGGTGGAGAGAATGCCGTCCAGCACCTCCATCGCCACCGCGTCCCGATCGGTGACCGGCGGGGCGGGGTAGGAGATCATCACCGCCGGCAGCGGCGTGTTCGCCTCATAGACCGTATAATGGCGCGGCCGGGTCCGCGGCGGTTCGACCGCGGTCACCCGCGGGATCGGCGTCGAGGGCCGCTGGATCGGCGCGAAATATTGGTCGACCCAGCGGTCCAGCTGCGCCTGATCGAAATTGCCGGAGACGACCAGCACCGCATTGTCCGGCCGGTAATAAGTGGCGTGGAAGGCGCGCACGTCGTCGATCGTGGCCGCGTCCAGGTCCTCGATGCTGCCGATCCCCGGCCGCGCATAGGGATGCACGTCGTAGGAGATCATCGGCAGATAGAGATAGAAGAGCCGGCCGTAGGGCTGGGCGAGCACGCGGCTGCGCAGCTCCTCCTTCACCACGTCCCGCTCGCTATTGAAGAAGCCAGGGTCGATCACCAGCGAGCTCATCCGCTCCGCCTCGGCCCAGAGCAGGCGCTGCAGGTGGTTGGCCGGGACCACCTCGTAATAATTGGTGTAATCGTCATTGGTCGACGCGTTGTTGAAGCCGCCCACATCCTCGGTCAGCCGGTCGAATTGCTCGGGCACCAGGTTGCGCGTCGACTTGAACATCATATGCTCGAACAGATGCGCGAAGCCGGAGCGGCCGCGCGGATCGTCCTTGGAGCCGACATCGTACCAGACCTGCACCGAGACGTTCGACGTGTCGGTGTTGCGGATGGCGTAGACGCGCAGGCCGTTGGGCAACGTGCGCGTCACATAATTGATCGGCGCGACCGCCGGGGCGGGGGCCGTCTGCGCGAGGGCAGGGGCTGCGAGCGGCGTGAGGAAAGAGGCGGCGAATGCCGCGCTGAGAACGAGCTTCTTCATCGGGACGGGCACTCCAGAAAACGCGGCCTTGCTGCGCCCGGCGCGGATCGCCGTCAAGCGGCGCCCAGGGCCTCCGCCATCTCGGCCAGCTCCAGCCAGCGATGCTCCGCTTCGTCGCGCTCCGCCTTGGCCGCCTCGATCGCCTCGGTCAGCGCCTCGAACGTCTTCGGATCGCGCAGATAGAGGTCATGGTCCGACAGCAAAGCCTCGTCGCGCGCGATCGCGGCCTCCAGCTCCTCGATCCGGGCGGGGAGCAGATCGAGGTCGCGCTGGTCCTTGTAGGAGAGCTTGCGGCGCGCAGGAGGCCGTTCGTCCCGAGCGAAGTCGAGGGGCGCTGGCACAGAGGCATCACGCGCGCCCCTCGACTTCGCTCGGGACGAACGAGTCTTGTCGGCCTGCACGCGCCGCTTCTGCCAGTCCTCATAGCCGCCCGCGACGATGTCCACCTTGCCGGACCCGTCCAGCCCGAGCGTGATCGTCACCGTCCGGTCGAGGAAGTCGCGGTCGTGGCTGACGATGAGGACGGTGCCTTCATAATCGGCGATCACCTCCTGCAGCAGGTCGAGCGTCTCCATGTCGAGATCGTTGGTCGGCTCGTCGAGCACGAGCAGGTTGGAGCGCCGCGCGAACTCGCGCGCCAGCAGCAGCCGCGAGCGCTCGCCGCCGGACAGGCTGGCGATCTTGGCGTCGACCAGCCCCGGCTCGAACAGGAATTCCTTCAGATAGCCCTGGATGTGCTTCTTGACGTCGCGCACCTCGATCCAGTCGCCGCCGTCGGCCAGCACGTCGCGCACGCTCTTGTTCGGGTCGAGCAGCCGCCGCTGCTGGTCGATCATCACCCCCGCCAAAGTCTTGGCGAGCGTTACCTTGCCCTCGTCCGGCGCCAGTTCCCCGGTCAGCAGCCTGAGCAGGGTCGTCTTGCCCGCCCCGTTCGCCCCGACCACGCCGATCCGGTCGCCGCGCTGGATGCGCAGCGAGAAGTCCTTGATGATCGTGCGGTCGCCAAAGCGCTTGGTCACGTCCGCGGCCTCGATCACCATCTTCGTCCGCACATCGTCCGTGGCGAGGCCGAGATTGGCCGTGCCCGGCGGTCCGAGCATCGCCGCCCGCGCGGCCCGCATCTCGTTCAGCTTGGCGAGCCGCCCCTGGTTGCGCCGCCGCCGGCCGGTGACGCCCCGCTCCAGCCAGTGCAGCTCCAGCTTCAGCTTGGCGTCGAGCCGCTCCGCATTGCGCTCCTCCTCGGCATAGACCTGTTCGGTCCAGGCCTCGAAGCCGCGGTAGCCCACCTCGGCCCGCCGCATCTGTTTCCGGTCCAGCCAGAAGGTCGATTTCGTCAGCCGGGTCAGGAAAGTGCGGTCGTGGCTGATCACGATGAAGGCGCCGGTATAGCGGGCGAGCCAGTCCTCCAGCCATTCGATCCCGGCGAGATCGAGATGATTGGTCGGCTCGTCGAGCAGCAGCACGTCCGGGTCCAGCGCCAGCGCCCGCGCGATCGCCGCCCGCCGCCGCTCGCCGCCCGAGGCGGTCGCCGCCTCCCGGCCGAGGTCGATGCCGATCTGCCCGGCGATTGCCTCCACCTCATGCGCCGCCGCGCCGCCGGACAGGGCATAGTCCCGCAGGGTCGCGAAGGCGGAAAGGTCCGGATCCTGCTCCAGCAGCACGACCTTCGTCCCCGGCTGGATGGTCCGCCGCCCCTCGTCCGTCTCGATCAGCCCCGCGAGGCATTTGAGCAGGGTCGTCTTCCCCGCCCCGTTCCGCCCGATCAGCGCCAGCCGGTCGCGCGCCCCGATGAACAGGTCGAGATTGCGGAACAGCCAGCCATTGCCTTGGACGAGGCCGAGATTTTCATAAGCGAGAATGGGTGCGGACATGGCGGGGTCCGATAGAGCCTGAATCGCGGCGCGTCACGCCAGACGATGCGGCGTCGGGTCCCCCAGCTCCTCGATCAGCGCGCGGCGGGCCTCGGCGCGGCACCTGTCATGGAGCCCGCCCACATTGGCGTCGGGATAGCGCTCGCTCAGGGTGGCCAGGATCGCCCCGTCGTCCCGCCGCGCGGTCTCGGCCGCCATCTCGTCCGGCGATAGGTCCGGATCGAGCGCCGCCGCCAGCAGCCGCATGGTTCGCGCGCGCCAGCGATAGTCGAACTCGGCGAGCCGCGCCGATTCGAACGCCTCTTTCTTCAGCATCGCGCCGCGCAAATCCCAGACCATGCGGAGGATTTAGGAGCGACACCGCCTCATTTCCACTGCATCGTCATGCCGGGCCAGACCCGGGGCCGGCCGGTGGGCACGACCCGTCTCCGCGCCCGCATAAGTCCGCGGACGCGAAGCGGATCGCCAGCTTAGTAGAAGTCGACGAAGACCGGCGCGGTGATGAACCAGCCCCGGCAAGAGCGCCTACTGCCGCTGGTCAGGTTTTCTGAATCCCAGTCGCTCGCCTGCCAGCCGCTGCGCAGAACGCGCAGGCTCGAATTCTGCCGCACCTGCGCGTCGATCCAGGCGTTGAGCGCTAGCTCCAGCGCCTCGCGCGCGCGACTCTCCATGCCGCAGCTGCGCATGCCGCGCCAGCCGGGGACGCTGGCGGCGATATTGGCCTCGACCCGCCGGATCCGATTGACAGGCACGGCCCGCGCGGCCTCCTCCGGCACAATTGTCCGCATCTGTGCACCGATAGTGCCGGCCTGGGCCGGAAGCGCGGCCGCGGCGGCGGCGCACAGGATCAGCAAAGCGGCAGACTTCATGATCATTCTCCCCCTGTGAGGAGTGGGTTATGCACAGCCGGCAGAGTGACGACAATCGCGGTTTATCGCGAAGGTGCGACGTCCCTGGCAGCCCCGTCCGCCGCCTTTTCTTGCACTGTAGGATTTCGTCTGGCTTATCCTGATCGGTGAGCACGACCCGCATCCGCCCCTCCGCCGCGCGTGAAGCTGAGGCCTCGCATAACCCCTACGTCATGCCGGGCTTGATTGAACCGGCACGCCATGCCCCCGGCATGGCTGCGAACGTCTGGGGACGTCCGCACCGGCCCAATGGTACCCACCTTCCTTCCCCTCCCGCGTGCGGCAAGGCAGGTGGGTTCCGGATCGAGCCCGGAATGACGGCTTGGTACCGACCTTCCTTCGCGTCTTTGCGTCTTCGCGCGAAACGACATCCCGTCGGCTGGACCCGTCTCGCGCGGTCGGGCCGACACACCAATGGCAAGTGTCAGGGTCGTCAACTTCGCCCGGCCCGCAGCCCCGCATTGCATATCGTCACTTTCATCATCTTTACCGGAGATCCGCCCGCCAGGCCGAGGGCTTGTTTCTCTTCATGGGCGCCGAACGTTCCGAACCTTTCGCCATGCCCGCCCCTCGCGCCCCGCTATACCCACGGCCAGCGCGAACATTGGGACCATTCGCTCCCGTTGCGCCTCCCATCTGTCCCGGCGCCATCTCTTCTGCCACAACATCGCGGGGGAGGGGCGCGCATGAAGAAATGGACCTGTCCGTCCTGCGGACGCACCCGCGCCACCGCCTTCTGCCCGACCTGCGGCGAGGAGCCGCTGCGGCCGCGCGACCTCACCGTGCGCGACATGTCGGGCCAGTTCCTGCGGCAGTTCAGCAGCATCGACGCGCGGCTGGCGCGGAGCTTCCATGCCCTGCTCGTCCGGCCCGGCGCGCTCAGCACTGCCCATGTCGCGGGCCAGCGCCGCAGCTATCTGGGGCCGCTGCAGATCTTCTTCCTCGCCAACGCCATCTTCTTCGCGGTCCAGTCCTTCACCCATTTCAACATCTTCTCCTCGACGCTCGACTCGCACCTGCACCAGCAGGACTGGAGCCCGCTCGCCCAGTTTCTGCTCGATCGCCGGCTGGCCGCGAAGGGCATGACCCTGGCCGCCTTCGCGCCGGGCTTCGATCAGGCCGCGGTGCTGAATGCCAAGGCCCTGATCATCCTGATGGCTTTGGCCTTCGTGCCGTTCCTGCCCATCGTCTTCCTGGGCGCGCGCCGGCGGTTCGGCGCCCATGTCGTCTTCGCGCTGCACCTCTATGCTTTCATTCTGCTCCTCTATTCCCTGTCGCTGCTGCTGGCGGAGGTGCAGCTGCGGCTTGGCGGCGCCGGGCTCGCCTCGCCGGCGGTCGACCTTGCGCTGACCCTGCTCAACCTGGGCATCTGCGCCGCCTATCTCTGGGTTTCGATCGGCGCCTTTTACGGGTCGCGCGGGGTGGCGCGGGCCGCCAAGGCCCTGGGTCTGGCCTTCATTATCATCCTGGTCGCGCTCGCCTACCGCTTCGCCATCTTCCTGATCACGCTCTATTTCACCTGAGCGCGCCATTCCGATTGAGCCGCGCCGCGGACCGGCGTAAACCGGCTCCGCCGGGGGGCGATTTCGCACACCCGGCCTGATGTCTGGAGCATTCCCCATGAAGATCCTCGCCGCCGCTTTCGCCACCTGCCTCCTCGCGGCCCCCGCTCTTGCCCAAGGCGATCAGGGCAAGCCGCCGGCCCCGCCCGAATCCGCGACCGATGCCGCCGCGCCGGCCGCCGATCCCAATGCCCCGCCCAAGGTGGTCGATCCTGCCAACGCCACGCCGGAGCCGGAAGAGGCCCCAGAGGGCACGACCCCGGACAAGCCCGCGGACGCGCCGCAGGCCTGACTGCGCCGCAAAAGCCCACCTGACAGCCTGCGCGGCGCTGTGTAAGGCGCCGCCATGCTGTCCCTCAACGCCATTTCCGTCCGCCTCGGCGGGCGCCTGATCCTCGACAAGGCCAGCGCCGCCTTGCCGCCGGGCAGCCGCGTCGGCCTGGTCGGGCGCAACGGCGCCGGCAAGTCGACCCTGATGAAGGTCGTCGCCGGCCTGCTCGAGCCGGACGAGGGCAGCGCCGAGCTCCCGAAGGCCGCGCGCATGGGCTATATCGCCCAGGAGACGCCGGCCGGCCCCGGAACGCCGTTCGAGACCGTGCTCGCCGCCGACACCGAGCGGGCCTCGCTCCTCCACGAGGCGGAGACGACGCAGGATCATCACCGGCTCGGCGAGATCCACGAGCGCCTGAACGCGATCGGCGCCCATGCCGCCCCGGCCCGCGCCGCCCGCATCCTCGTCGGGCTCGGCTTCGACGAGGCGGCGCAGCAGCGGCCGCTGGACAGCTTCTCCGGCGGCTGGCGCATGCGCGTGGCGCTCGCCGCCTTGCTCTTCTCCCAGCCGGACCTACTGCTGCTCGACGAGCCGAGCAACCATCTCGACCTTGAAGCGACGCTCTGGCTGGAGAACTTCCTGAAGTCCTACCGCGCCACCATGCTGATCGTCAGTCACGAGCGCGATCTGCTCAACAATGTCGTCGATCACATCCTGCACCTGCAGGATGGCAAGACGACGCTTTACGCCGGCGGCTATGACAGTTTCGAGCGGCAGAAGGCCGAGCGGCAGGCGCTGCAGAGCGCGATGCGCGCCAAGCAGGTGGCCGAGCGCGAGAAGCTCCAGGCCTTTGTCGACCGCTGGCGGGCCAAGGCGTCGAAGGCCAAGCAGGCGCAGAGCCGGGTGAAGGCGCTCGCCCGCATGCAGCCCATCGCCGAGGTGGTGAACGACCCGAGCCTCCATTTCGATTTCCCGAGCCCGCCCGAGCTGAAGCCGCCTCTGGTGACGCTCGATATGGCCGCGGTCGGCTATGTGCCGGGCAAACCGGTGCTGCAGCGGCTGAACCTGCGGCTCGACCCGGACGACCGCATTGCGCTGCTGGGCCGCAACGGCAACGGCAAGACCACGCTCGCCCGTCTGCTCGCTGCGCAATTGCCGCCGATGGAGGGCGGGATGACCGCTTCGGGCAAGCTGCGCGTCGGCTATTTCACCCAATATCAGGTCGAGGAGCTCGACCATGACGGCACGCCGCTGGAGCATATGGCCCGTTTGATGCCGGACGCGAAGCCGGCGGCGGTGCGCGCGCAGCTCGGCCGCTTCGGCTTCTCCGCCGACAAGGCGACCATGCAGGTCGGCAAGATGTCGGGCGGCGAGCGGGCACGGCTGGCGCTCGCCTTGATCACCCGCGACGCGCCGCACATGCTGATCCTCGACGAGCCGACCAACCATCTCGACGTCGACGCGCGCGAGGCTTTGGTGCAGGCGCTGAACGAATATACGGGCGCGGTCGTCGTGGTCAGCCATGACCGGCACATGCTGGAGCTGACCGCCGACCGGCTCGTCCTCGTCGATGGCGGCAGCGCCACCGAATTCGCCGGCAGCCTCGACGATTATACGGAGCTGGTCCTGAAGGGCGACGGCAATGGCGCCGCGAAGGAAGCGGGGAAGGGCAATCGCAAGGACGAGCGCCGGGCCGCCGCCGAGGCGCGCGAGCAGACCCGCGCGCTCCGCCAAGCGGCGCAGGCGGCCGAAAAGGACATGGCGAAGCATGAGACGCGCAAGACTGAGCTGGAGCGGGCGATGTTCGATCCCGGCTCGGCTGCGCCGAAGGACGCCGCGCTCACCATGACCGACCTGATGAAGCGCCACGCCGACACGCTCGCCGCTCTGGCGGAGGCCGAGGCGCGCTGGCTCGAGGCGAGCGAAGCGATCGAGCAGAGCGAGGCGGCCTAGCGGGGCGGGCGGCTTTCTGGCAGCCTTGCCTCATGATCCGCTTCGTCCTCCCATATGCTCTGGCCCTCGCGGTCGCGGCGGTGGTGCTGGAGTGGCTGCGCTATCGCCACGTCACCCGGATCGATTCCACCGAAATCTACGTCGCCATCCTCGCCATCGGCTTCATCGCTTTGGGCATCTGGCTGGGTCGCAAGCTGACGCCGCAACCGCGCGCCGAGGCGTTCGCGCGCAACGAGGCCGCGATCCGCTCGCTTGGCCTGTCGCGGCGCGAATGCGAGATCCTGGAATTGCTCGCCTCCGGCCAGTCCAACAAGGAGCTGGCCCGCACGCTTGGCATCTCGCCCAATACGGTGAAGACCCATGTCGCGCGGGTGTTCGAGAAACTGGAGGTGCAGAAGCGCGTCGCCGCGATCGAAAAGGCGCGCTGGCTGATGATCATCAAGTGAAATCACCCTTCCGGGCGATACCGGCGGGCCGCCCGGGGCGCTAAAGAGAGGAGCTCAGCAAAGGGGAGGACAGCATGCGCTACGCTCTGGTCTACGGCCTCATCGCAGGCTGCGTCGTTGGCGCAATCATAGCCGCCGGCCTCGCCCTCGGGTCCGAGGAGTCCATCTTCTACACGATCTGGTACGGCTATCTCGTCATGGTCGTCGCCATGACCTTCATCTTCGTCGGCGTGCGGCGCTATCGCGACGTGGAGAAGGGCGGGGTGATCCGCTTCCTGCCGGCCTTGGGCATGGGTCTCGCCATCGGCGCCGTCGCCGTCATCGCCTATGTGCTGACCTGGGAGCTCTATCTCGCCACGACCGGCTACGCGTTCATCGACCAGATGTTCGCGGGCAGCAGCCCGGAGGCGCTGGCCATGCGGCAATGGTACGGCAATCCCGTCAATCGTCTGCCCACGACGGCGACCGAGCTGGCACCGGTCGCTTTGGTGATGGCGCTTTTTTCGGCGGCATTGCTGCGCAACCCGAAGCTGCTTCCCGCCAAGCGCTGACGGCAACGCACTGCCGCCTCTCTGCGCAGGGCGCCAAATCTTAAGCTTAACCGACCGATGCATTCATGGGCTATTCAATGGCTTGGGGCTAGCAGGGTTGCCAAGTTTCCGAATTTAGCCGAGTTTTGAGTGTATGCGTCTTCTGGTTCTGCTTGCCGCCATTGGCCTTGCTGTGGTTCCCGCCTCTGCCTTCGCGCAGCGCGGGTTGCAGCGCAATGAGCAGAACGGCGCCTATCGGGCGATGCAGCAGGGCGAGGCCCTCTCGCTTCCCGAAATCCGTCGCCGCGTCAGCATCACCGTCCCCAACGCCCAGTTCATCGGCGTCGAGATTATCGGTGGCATGATCTATCGCCTCAAATATATGCGCGGCGCCGAGGTGATCTGGATCGACGTCGACGCGCGCTCCGGCCGGATCGTCGCCCGCACCGGGCGCTAGGCGATAAACGGGGGACTCTGGCGCCGCCCCTCCGGCGCTGCTATTTCCGTTCATAATTGTCGCAATTGCCGCGCTCCGTGGCGCGCGTGATCGAGGAAGGAAGAGCGAATGCGGGTCCTGATTGTCGAGGACGAACCCAATCTGGGCCGCCAGCTGCGCGCCACTCTGGAAGGCGCCGGCTATGCGATCGATCTCGCCACGGACGGCGAGGACGGCCATTATCTCGGCTCGACCGAGACCTATGACGCGATCATCCTCGATCTCGGCCTGCCCGAGGTGGACGGCCTGACCGTGCTGGACCGCTGGCGCAAGGAGGGGATCAAGGTCCCCGTGCTCGTGCTCACCGCGCGCGACAGCTGGTCGGACAAGGTGGCGGGCCTCGATGCCGGCGCCGACGATTATCTTGCCAAGCCCTTCCAGACCGAGGAGCTGATCGCGCGCCTCCGCGCCCTGATCCGCCGCGCCTCGGGCAATGCGAGCTCGGAGCTGATCGCCGGCGACGTCCGCCTCGACACGCGCTCCGGCAAGGTCACTTTGGACGGCGAGCCGGTGAAGCTCACCGCGCAGGAGTATAAGCTCCTCTCCTACCTCATGCATCACAAGGGCAAGGTGGTCAGCCGCACCGAGCTGATCGAACATATTTACGACCAGGATTTCGATCGGGATTCGAACACGATCGAGGTCTTCGTCACGCGCATCCGCAAGAAGCTCGGCCCGGACGTGATCACCACCATCCGCGGTCTCGGCTACAGTCTCGAAGAGCCGAAGAATTAGGCCGAGGTTCATGCACACACCGTCATTCCGCGCGGGTGACGTGATGCGATGAAGCTGCCGAGGCTCAGATGGCCCCGCTTCCTGCGGCGGCGCGCGGGAGTGCGCAATACCGGGTCGCTGACCCGGCGCATGATCGCGGTCTCGGCGCTCTGGATCGCGCTCCTGCTCGGGGTCGGCGGCTATACTCTGGACCGGTTCCTCGTCTCCGCGATCACCGCCAATTTCGACAGCCAGCTCGAAAATGTGCTGACCGGAATGATCTCGGCCGCCGAGATCGGCCGGGACGGGGAGGTGCTTTTCACTCGCGACGCGGTGGCCGACCAGCGCTTCCTGGAACCTTATTCGGGCCTCTATTTCCAGATTTCCGGGACCGGGGCGGAGGCCTTCCCCTCGCGCTCGCTCTGGGACCGGCAGTTGCGCGTCGGCGCCGGCCATCAGGACGACAATGTCCATTTCTACGACACGGACGAATTTCCGGACGAGCGCCTGCGCGTCGTCGAGCGCGATGTCCGCCTGCCCAATTCGCAGACTCGCTGGCGCTTCCAGGCCGCGCAGAGCCGCGATTCGCTGGACGCGCAGATCAGCGTGCTCAGGCGCACCATGATCCGGTCCTTCGGCATTCTCGGCCTCGGCCTGATCGTCCTCGCCGCCTTGCAGGCGATTTACGGCCTGTGGCCGCTGCGCCGGGTGCGCCGGGAGATCGCCGCTATCCGCTCCGGCAACAAGGCGCGGGTCGACGACCGGTTGCCGCGCGAGATCGCGCCGATGGTCGAGGAGCTGAACCAGCTGCTCGAGCATAATGAGGTGCAGGCGGAAGAGGCCCGGCGCCATGCCGGCAATCTCGCCCACGCGCTGAAGACGCCGCTCACCGTCATCACCAACGCCGCGACCGCCAAAGCCGAGGATCTGGGCCCGACCGTGATCCGCGAGGCGACGACGATGCGCCGCCAGGTCGATCACCATCTCGCCCGCGCCCGCGCCATCGGCCGCCGCTCCTCCGCCCAGGCCCGCGCGCCGGTCCGGCCGTCGCTCGAAGCGGTCGAGCGGGCGGTCTCGCGCCTCTACGAGAATGTCACGATCGACCTCGCCGGCGACAAGAAAGCCGCGGTCCGGGTCGAGCGGCAGGATCTGGACGAGATGCTCGGCAATCTCATCGAAAATGCCGCCAAATATGGCGGCGGCCGCGTCTTCGTGACCGTCGCCAGGGCCGAAGACATGGTCGAGATCGAGGTCGAGGATGACGGCCGCGGCATTCCGGAGGAGGAACGCGTCTCCATCTTCGACCGCGGCGCCCGCCTCGACACCGGCAAGCCCGGCACCGGCCTCGGCCTCGCCATCGTCCGTGATGTCGCGCAAATCTATGGCGGCACCGTCTTGCTCGAGGAGAGCGAGGACCTGGGCGGCCTGCTTGTCCGGCTGAAGCTCCCCGCTTCGGGCTGACCCCCTCTTGCCTTTGCCCGCGCTCCGGCGCACATCGCCGCGCAAATGACCGCCGATGTCATCCCTCTGGTGCCGAACCGCACCCCCTCGCTCGAGCCGATGATGCAGCTTGTCGCGGCCGACCTGAACCATGTGAATGCCGTCATCCTGGAGCGGATGCAGAGCGAGGTCGGCCTGATCCCGGAGCTGGCCGGCCATCTCATCGCCGGCGGCGGCAAGCGCATGCGGCCGATGCTGACGCTCGCGAGCGCCGCCCTGCTCGACTATTCTGGCGCCCGTCATCACAAGCTCGCCGCCGCGGTCGAGTTCATCCATACCGCGACCCTGCTGCACGATGACGTGGTCGACGGTTCGGGCCTGCGCCGCGGCAAGCGCACCGCCAACATCATCTGGGGCAATCCGGCGAGCGTCCTGGTCGGGGATTTTCTCTTTTCGCGCAGCTTCGAGCTGATGGTCGAGGATGGCAGCCTCAAGGTGCTGAAGATCCTCAGCCGCGCCTCCTCCATCATCGCCGAGGGCGAGGTCGATCAGCTTACCGCCCAGCGCCGGGTCGAGACCGGAGAGGACCATTATCTGGAGATCATCCAGGCCAAGACCGCGGCCCTGTTCGCCGCCGCCTGCCGGATCTCGGCGGTGGTCGCCGAGCGGGGCGAGGCGGCGGAGCAGGCGCTCGACGCTTATGGCCGCAATCTCGGCATCGCCTTCCAGTTGATCGACGACGCGATCGACTATGTCTCGGACGCGGAGACGATGGGCAAGGGCGTCGGCGACGACTTCCGCGACGGCAAGGTCACTTTGCCGGTGATCCTCGCTTTTGCGCGCGGCTCGGACAGCGAGCGGGCCTTCTGGCGCGCGGCCATGGCCGGCGAGCAAGCGAGCGACGCCGACCTCGCCGAAGCGACCCGGCTCCTGCGGGCCTCTGGCGCGCTCGACGACACCCTCGACCGTGCCCGCCTGTTCGGCCAGCGCGCGATCGATGCGCTCGGGCCGTTTGCAAACGGCCGCGCGAAGGACGCCCTCGTCGAGTCGGTCGAGTTCGCGGTGGCGCGCGCTTATTAACGCCGCAAGCCGATCGTGACTTTATCTTATATAAACCAAGTGCGGGCCTTATTTACTGAGGCGGCATCTCTCAAGTTGATCATGTTGTTCCGTGGGGTCATTCTGCCGATATCATTGTCGAGTCGGGAGAATTGATATGGCTTCAATTGGGAATGTCCGCCTGGAGATCTTCGAGTCCCAGGGCTCGGCGCTGGTTCGCGTGAGCTACAAACTTAATGCGACATTGCTCGATACGCAGAGCGAGCAGAGTTACCGTGAGCTGGTTCAGCTCATCGGCGTCGATGAGGGCCCGGGCGAGGATGGCCAGAGCGATGTGATCGCTGGCGGTACGATCTGGGACGGCCCCATCAAGTTCACGTCGGGCCAGGTCTCCTTCCAGCAGATCCATGAGAAGACCCTGCCGCTCAGCGTGCTCGATGAGGATCCGTCGCCATTTCCGAAGCGCGATGAGCTGCGCGCCCGCGTGACCCTGACGCCGCTGCCACCGGTGCCGCCAGTGCGCGACAGCAATCTGGTGACCCGCGGCGGTCCAGGGACGGTGGCCGAACGCCTGACCGCGCGCCGGCCGGCGATTGGAGGCTGAAACGCGGCGGCGATGCGGATAGGAGGCGCGGGTGACCGCGCTCCCGATCCACGCCGTGCTGCCGGACCTGCTCGCCGCCCTGCGCGGCGTCAGCAATGCCGTGCTGGTCGCGCCGCCGGGGGCGGGCAAGACCACGGCGGTGGCACCGGCCCTGCTGGGCGAGCCCTGGTGCACAGGGGAGATTCTCTTGCTCTCCCCCCGCCGACTCGCCGCCCGCGCCGCCGCCGAGCGGATGGCGGAGCTGGCGGGCGAGCCGGTCGGCGGGACGATCGGCTATGCGACCCGGCTCGACACGAAGCGCTCGGCACGTACCCGGCTCACGGTCCTGACCGAAGGCATCTTCCTGAAGCGCATCCAGACGGACCCCGAACTGGCGGGCATTTCCGCCGTCCTGTTCGACGAGGTGCACGAGCGCAGCCTCGACAGCGATTTCGGCCTCGCTCTGGCCCTCGATGCGCAGGCGGCGCTCCGTCCGGACCTCCGCCTCGTCGCCATGTCCGCAACGCTCGACGGCGGCCGCTTCGGGGCCTTGATGCAAGGCGCGCCGGTGATCGAGAGCGAGGGCCGCGCCTTTCCGGTCGATCTCATCCATCTCGGCCGCGCCGCCGAAAAGCGCATCGAGGACGACATGGCCCCGGCTATCCGCCGCGCGCTCGGCGAAGGGGAGGGGAGCCTGCTCGCCTTCCTGCCCGGCGTCGCCGAGATCGAGCGGACCGCCGAGCGGCTCGGCGCGCTCCCGGCCGATATCGAGCTGCACCGCCTGCATGGCAGCCTCGATCCGCGCGACCAGCGCGCCGCCATCGCGCCCTCGCCGGCCGGCCGCCGCAAGGTCGTGCTCGCCACCTCGATCGCCGAGACCAGCCTGACCCTGGACGGCGTCCGCATCGTCGTCGACTCCGGCCTGGCCCGCCGCCCGCGCTACGACCGCGCCGCCGGCCTCACCCGCCTGGTCACCGAGCGCGCCAGCCAGGCCGCGGTCACCCAGCGCGCCGGCCGCGCCGGGCGGCAGGGGCCGGGCCGGGTCTACCGGCTCTGGGAGGAAGCGGCGACCCAGGCGCTGCCGCGCTTCGATCCGCCCGAAATCCTCGAGGCCGACCTCTCCGCCCTGCTGCTCGATTGCGCCCTCTGGGGCGTCGCCGACCCGCGCCAACTCAACTGGCTCGATCCGCCGCCCGCCGCCGCGATCGACGAGGCCCGCAAGCGGCTGACCTCGCTCGGAGCGCTGGACGAAAACGGCCGCCCTACCGCCCATGGCCGAGCTATCGCCGACCTGCCGCTGCCGCCGCGCCTCGCCCATATGCTGATCGAGGCCGAGGCGCGCGGCTCGGGCGCGCTGGCCGCGGAGGTCGCGGTCCTGCTCTCCGAGCGCGGGCTTGGCGGGCAGGATGCCGATCTCGAGCTGCGCCTGCGGCGCTGGCGGAATGAGAAGGGCAGGCGGGCGGAGGCCGCACGGGGGCTGGCGAAGAGATGGCTGACGCTGACTCGTTCGTCCCGAGCGCAGTCGAGGGGGGGCGGCACCGAGTCTGAGAAGCGCCCCTCGACTGCGCTCGGGACGAACGAAGTCGGTGGTTGCGTCGCGCTTGCCTATCCCGACCGCCTCTCCAAACGCCGCGACGCCAGCGGCGCGGACTGGCTCAGCGCCGGCGGCCGCGGCTTTCGCCTGGACCCCACGTCTCCGCTCGCCCGCGAAGCCTGGCTCGCCGTCGCCGAAGTGGGCGGCGCTGCCTCGGGCGCCCGCATCCTCTCCGCCGCCCCCATCGATCAGGCCACCGTCGAGGGCCTGTTCGCCGATCGGATCGCCTCGGGCACTCACGTCACTTTCGATCCCGCCACCGGCGCGGTGCGCGCGTCGCACGGGCGGCGGCTCGGCGCGATCCAGCTGTCGGGCGGGCAGGACAGCCGCGCCGATCCCGCCGCCGTCGAGGCCGCCTTGCTGGAGGGTGTCCGGGCCCATGGCCTCGGCCGCCTGCCCTGGAGCGACGGCGCCGCCGCGCTCCGCACGCGCGCCGCCTTCGCCCGCCGCTTCGATGCCAACCTCGCCGATCTGTCCGACGAGGCCTTGCTCGCCTCGCTGGACGACTGGCTCCCCGTCCTCCTCGCCGGCCAGCGTCGCCTGGGCGAGATCGACCCCGGCGCGCTTGCCGGCACGCTCGATGCGCTGCTCGGCTGGGAGGGCCGAAAGAGCGTCGACCGGCTTGCCCCCAGTCATTTCGAGACGCCGGCCGGGAGTCGCCACCCCATCGATTACGCCGCCGAGGCCGGCCCGACTGCGGAGATGCGCGTGCAGACCCTGTTCGGCCTCGCCGCCCACCCCTCGGTGGCGAATGGCCAGGTCCCGCTCGTCCTCAGCCTGACCTCCCCCGCCGGCCGTCCGATCCAGACCACGCGCGATCTGCCCGGCTTCTGGACAGGCAGCTGGGCCGACGTCGCGAAGGAGATGCGCGGCCGCTATCCGAAGCATCCCTGGCCGGACGATCCCGCCAGCGCCGCGGCCACCACCCGCGCCAAGCCGAGGCCCCGCTGAGACAAACATTCCGGGGGTGCTACAAATTTAGCAAGTTCGGTCAATGCACCGACTGTCTTACTTGGCTAAGACGGCTTGCGCGCAACCACGGGGGCGGGGCGGCGCGAGAGTACAACGCGAGTAAGAGGATAGTCCCCATGCGTAAGATGCTGATTTCCGGCGCCGCCTTTTTGCTGTGTGCCGCCGCTTTTCCCGCCGCCGCGGCGCCCGCGGCCAATCAGGACACCAGCCCGAACAACACCCAGTCCGAAAGCCCCGGCCCGCAAGCCCGCAATGAGGGCGGCAATCGCCGCGTCTGCATCCGGACGGCGTTGAGCAACTCCCGGATCGCGCGCCCGGTCTGCCGCACCCAGGCGGAGTGGGACCGGATGCGCCGCAACGGCGAGTTCGACAACGACTGAGTCAGACGGACATATCCCCCTTCGCCCTGAAGCAGTCCGGGGCGAGCGCGTTCCCCTCCCGCTCCGCACGGGAGGGGACGTTGCATTTGGGGCCATGTGATCGCCCTCCCGCCGCTTGCGCGAAAAGCCGCCAGCGGACATGGCCGCCCTGACGCGAAGCTCAGGAGTCGCCCATGACCAGGACTGCCCTCATCACCGGCGCCACCTCAGGGTTCGGCGAGGCCGCCGCCCGCCTCTTCGTCGCGGACGGCTGGCAGGTGATCGGCACCGGCCGCCGCCAGGAGCGGCTCGATGCGCTCGCCGGCGAGCTTGGGCAGAGCTTCCGCCCCGTCCGCCTGGACATGCGCGATCTGCCGGCGGTGGAGGCCTTCTCCGCCGAGACGGGCGCGCTCGATCTGCTGGTCAACAATGCCGGCCTCGCCTCGCCGATGACGCCGCTGCAGGACGCCGACTGGGGGCCGCTGACGCAGGTGATCGAGACCAATATTTCCGGCCTCGTCCAGTTGACCCGTTTGCTCCTGCCCGGCCTGATCGCGCGCAAGGGGGCGATCATCAACATCTCCTCCGTGGCCGCCAGCTACCCCTATCGTGGCGGCGCCGTGTACGGCGGCAGCAAGGCCTTTGTCCGCGAATTCTCGCTCTGCCTGCGCGCCGATCTGCACGGCACCGGCGTGCGCGTGACCTCGATCGAGCCGGGCATGGCGGAAACCGAGTTCACTCTGGTGCGCAACGGCTGGGACCAGGCCGCCTCGGACAATCTCTATGCCGGCGTCGATCCGATGACCGCCGAAGATATCGCGAAAGCCATCCACTGGGTGGCCACCCTGCCGCCGCACCTCAACATCAACGCGCTGGAGCTGATGCCGGTGAACCAGGATTTCGCCGGCTTCGCGGTGGCCCGTCCGGCCGGCTAGGGGCGGGTCGCTAGGGCCGGTCGCGGATCGCCTGATCCCGGCCGCAGCGAAAGGTCCGCGCCCTCGTGTCGGCGATCTGCCGGGCGCGGGCGTTGGCGGTCGGCGTTGCGTCGATCAGGGCGATCAGGCAGCCCGGTCGGCCAGGGCGGCCGATCGATTCCACCGCCAGCATGCTGCGCCCGCCCGGCATCGCCTCGGGGATGGTGTAGCGATAGATCAGGGCGAAGGGCTGGCCGCGCTCGCTCCGCCATTCCAGCTGCGGCCCGAGCTCGTTGAGTGCGCTGGGCGCTTCCCACACGCCATTGTCCACGCCCGCATCCACGTCGAAGCGGGCATCGTCCTCGTTGATGAAGATCGTCACGCCGCCGCGCCGGCAGCGCCGGGCGGACCAGTCGCCTTCGCCGGCATGGGCGACGGTGACGATTTCGCAATGGTCGAGGTCGAGCGGCGTGTAGCTGCTGGTGGGCGCTGCGGCGAGTGCGGCGAGCAGGATGATGGACATCGGCTTTCCCCCTTGTTGCGGGGAGAGCCTAGCGCAATTCCGCTTCGATCAGAAGGTCAGGCGCTCAGCCTGCGCTGCGTGCCGGAGGCCAGCTCGCTGGCTTTCTCGAAGCTCATCGGTCGGCCGAACAGATAGCCCTGGATCAGGTGGCAGCCGAGGTCGCGCATCCGGGTGAAATCGTCCGCCGTCTCCACGCCCTCGGCGGTGACGGTCATGCGGAAGCTCTTGGCGAGCTGGACGATCGACTGGATGATCGCCACCGTCTCCTTGTTGTTGGCCGCCTCGCGCACAAAGCTGCCGTCGATCTTCAATTTGTGGAACACGGCCTTGTTTAGATAGCCGAGCGAGGAATAGCCGGTCCCGAAATCGTCCAGCGCCATGGAGACGCCGAGCGCGCGGAGCCGCTTCAGCACCTCGATCGCATTGGCGCTGTCGCCCATGAACACGCTCTCGGTCACCTCCAGCTCCAGCCGGTTGGGCTGCAGCCGGTTGCGGCGGATCGCGTCGTTGATCGTGTTGGGCAGAGCCGGGAAGATCAGCTGCTTGGCCGAGACGTTGACCGCGACCGAGATATTCTCCGGCCAGCAGGCGGCGGCCCGGCAGGCCTCCTCGATCACCCACTCGCCCAGCTCCATGATGATCCCCGATTCCTCGGCGAGCGGGATGAAGGCGTTGGGCGGCACGATGCCGCGGGTCGGGTGATGCCAGCGGATCAGGGCCTCGAAGCCGACCAGGCTCTGGTCGTGGGCGTTGATCAAAGGCTGGTAGAGCAAGTGGAATTGCTTCGCCTTCACGCCGACGCGCATATCCTGCTCGAGCTTGAGCCGGTCCTCCGCCTCGTTCTGCATGTCGGCGTTGAAGAAGCAGCAGCAGCCGCGGCCCTGATTCTTCGCCTGGTAGAGGGCGAGGTCGGCTTTCTGGATGAGGTCGTCGACGCTCTGCCCGTCAACGGGCCCGAAGGCGCAGCCGATCGAGACGCCGATCCTGATCTCGACCTTGTCGAGGTGGAAGGGCTCGGCGATCGCGGCGATCAGCCGCTCGGCCAGCGTCTCGACCATGCGCCGGCTCTGCGCGTCGCGGATCACGATGGCGAATTCGTCGCCGCCCATCCGGCCGACCTGGCCCAGGGACCCGGTTTCCTTGACGAGGCGCTGGGCGACGCTCTTCAGCACCGCATCGCCCTTCGGGTGGCCGAACGTGTCGTTGACCGGCTTGAAGCCGTCCAGGTCGAGGAAGAGGATCGCGCAGGGGCTCTCGCCGCCGGCCGAGCCGGACAAGGCCTCGCCGAGCAGCTGGCGCACGCGGCCGCGGTTCGGCAGGCCGGAAAGCACGTCCATATTGGCGAGATTGGTCAGGCGCTCCTGCGTGCGGCGGACGTCGGTCACGTCCTGGCCGACGCCGCGAAAGCCCTGAAACTGGCCCGCCATGTCGATGATCGGGTCGCCCGACAGGCTGATCCAGCGCGTGCCGCGGCGGGTCGCGATCTCCATCTCCAGATTGGCGAAGGGCTGGCGCGACAGCAGGATCCGGCCGAGCGCGCTGCTCCCGCCCAGAGCCGCCGGCAGCGAATGGCCGACCAATTGGGTGGTGGAGCGGCCGAGCAAAGCCGTCATCCGCGAGGAGATATAGACGACGCGGTTTTCCGCATCGACCTGCCAGAGCCAGCCCACGCCCCGATGCTCATATTCGTTGAGCAGCTGGCGGATCGCCTCCGCCTCGGCGCGGGTCTTGGCGAGGCCCTTGAGCTGGCCGAAAATCCAGCGGGTGAGGCGGGCGACGCTGAACGCGCCGGTGCCGGCGAGCAAGGCGAAGGTCAGGGTCAGCTTCGGATCGAGCGTGCTCCCGCCGAAATAATAAGAAAGGCAGAAGGCGCCGGTGAAGGTCGCGATCCAGGCGACCGCGGCGGCCGGAATGGCGGCGAGCGCGATCGAGGTGGAGATCATGGCCGCCATTGTGCCGCCGATCACCATCTGGACGTGCGGTGGCTGCGTGGCGAAGGCCCAGGTCGGCAGCGCCGCCCAGAGGCCGGCAAGGCCGACCGCCTCGGCGATGGCGAACCATTTCGAGGTCGGACGGACCGTCCGGCTGCCACCGCGACGGGCGGCGATCATCGCCGTTCGGCAGGAGGCGAAATTGGCGACGGCGACGAGCCCGACCCAGCCGGCAACCCAGCTCGTCTCGACCGAGCCGTACATCGCCCAGGCGACGATCAGCGAGGCGACGAAGGCGGTGACCGCGAAGAAGGGGGCAAACAAGGCTCGCGCCTCGACCTGGCCATTGTGCAGGTGGGCGGCGCGCAGCCGCTCGTTGCCGGCGTCGAAATCGACCGGCTCCGCGGGGCCCCGGGGCTCCTCGGGCTCCATCGTGTCGTCAGTGGCTACAGGCGCGTGAAACATCGAGGAATATGCAGGTCCCGCTGGTGAGCTTCCGCCCTACCCCCAAGACTTTGACGGACCGTTAAATTCCGGTCAGAAATCGGCCTGCGGGAAAAGCCGCCGAAGTGGCGGAAAATCCCTCCAAAACAGCCATCTCAAGCAACTTGGATCAGCTTGCCGGCGCGCCCCGGACGATCCGGTCCACCGACCCCGTCGTCACCGGGTGATAGCCGGGCCGGGCGCGCTCGTAGATCCGCGTCGCGATCGGCCGGCCCCAGGTGCCTTGCTGGACCAGGGCCTGGAAGAGCGGCTGGACGAACTTCCGCCGCCCCATGCCGAGCAGGAATCGCTCCGTCGCGGGCAGCGCCGCATCGTAGCGATTGCGGATGCCGAGCCGCAGCCAGACGAACAGGACCTCAGCATTGCCGCTCTCCGAGAGGCGGAAGGCGCGGTCCAGTTCGGCGAGGCGCGCTTCCGGCAGCCGCTCGGGCAACGCCTTGATGAAGCGCACCCGCTCCGCCCAGTTCCAGTCCTGGTAGGGCACGGCGCTGGCCGGCCCGCCGGCATTGAACGCCCGCGCCGCCGAGTCGACCATCGCGAAGGCGGCGGGGTCGGGCTGCGCGGCATTGTCGGGCAGACCGGGCTGGTAGACCCAGGTGTCGAGCTGCAGCCTCTGTTCCAGCGCCCGGTCGCCGCGGATCAGATTGGCGCGCAGGTCCGCCAGGAAGCGCACCGAGGTCATGGGCTGGAAGGCGTGCCGATCGAAATAGGAACGCAGCCAGGCGTCGAACCGCGCCCGGCCGACGATCCGCTCGAGCGTGCGCAGGAAGATCGCGCCCTTGTCATAGACGATGCCGCTGCTGCCGCCGTCCGCCTCGTCGGAGGGGTCGTGCAGCCGGGTCCGCGGCGAGGTCGCCCCGAGTTCGCGCAGCGCCGCCTGCATGTCGTCCCAGGACAAGGAGGCCTCCTGCGCCGCCCGTGCCCGGCCATAGACCGCCTCCATGATCCGGTTCTCGAAATAGGAGGTGAAGCCCTCGTTCAGCCAG
>Ga0070665_100000701_pt1 | contig 44642 bp, 47 predicted proteins | sample KBSS13metaG_FD_65862 | JGI IMG/M metagenome (GOLD analysis project Ga0070665, IMG submission 65862) | Switchgrass rhizosphere microbial communities from Kellogg Biological Station, Michigan, USA - KBS S1-3 metaG | ecosystem: Host-associated > Plants > Roots > Rhizosphere > Soil ...
AACCTGAACTTCAAGGCGCTGGTTGATCAGCTCCCCAAGAGCGAAACCCCCGCCCCCGCCGAACCTGCCAAGCCGGCCGCTCCGGGCGAGGAAATGAAGCTCATCATCGATCAGATCAACATCAACGGCGCGGTGGTTGCGTTTAAGGCCGGCATCCCGGGTCTGGATAAGGAACTCGAGATTCCCATCCCCAGCCTCGTGCTGAAGAACCTCGGCAATGCCGACGGCGCTCAGAACGGCCTGGCACTGAAAGACGTCGTCGTGCAGGTCATCACCGGCATGGTGGCGGCCGCGGCCGACTCGGATCTGCTGCCGGCCCCGGTGAAAGCACTGCTCAAGGGCAACTTGGCCGATGTAGCCGCGCAGATGGGCGACGTATTGAAGAACCAGGTCGGGGCCGAGATCGGTAAGCTCGGCGATGGCGCCGGCAAGGCCGCCGGCGATATCCTGAAGGGCAAGACCCCCACCACCCAAAACCTCGGCGACGCCGCCGGCGATCTGTTCAAGGGACTGGGCGGCAAGAAGGACAAGAAGTAGCAAAACTTTGCTCGGCGCGCGGACTAGCGGCCGATACGCCAAAAACCAAGAGACGCAGAGAATCTGATTTGGATTCTCTGCGTCTCTTGCGTTTGGCGCGCACTCTCCGGTATCTGTTGGTTTGTTGGACTGACTCGTATGCTGTGACCGAAGGAGATATCCATGCGCCGTTTACTGGTTTGCTCGTTGTCGCTGATGCTGGTGACGTTATTCGCCGGCTGCAGTAAAGACTCGCACGAGAAAGTGGCGCAGGACATGGTCGTCAACATGACGCAGCTCCGCGACCTGCTCAAAAGCGTGACCGACATGAACACTTCGCAGGCGGCCGTCAAAAAAATCCCGCTGCTTGAGGAAAACATGCTCCGCTTTCAGGAGCGGTACAACACCCTCGGCAAGCCCCCGAAAGAGCTGGGCGACGACCTCAACGCCAAGTACAAGCCGCAACTGCTGACCCTGGGGCAAGAAGTGAGTGCGGAGCTGATGCGAATCCATGGCCTCGGCACGGAAATCTCATTGCCGATCGAACAGGCGATGAAAAACACCGTCGGGAAGCAGTAGGCTCCTTCTCCCCGGAGGGACCAGGGCGTCAGCCACTTTTTCCTTGCCCTACGCCCCCGCTTCCCTAAAATCCGCCTTGGCGATTCGAGGCAACGAGGAGATCGGATCCAGCCAAGATGTTTGAGCAGTATCAATGCGACGGCCTTTTCGACGAGATGTTCGTCGACGGGAACACTCCCCGCGCGCACTACGCGTCGGTTGCAAATCGTTTGGCAGCAATGGGTTCCGAAGCATTCAGCCGCCGCGTCCGCATGGCGGACATGACCTTCCGCAACCAGGGCATCACCTTCACCGTTTATTCTGACACACGCGGCGTGGAAAAGATCTTTCCGTTCGATCTGATCCCCCGCATCATCCCAGCCGACGAGTGGAACCTGATCGAGCGCGGCCTCACGCAGCGCATCACCGCACTCAACCTCTTCTGCCAGGACATTTATCACGACCAGCGGATCCTCAAAGAAGGTATCATTCCGCCGGAACTGATTTATGGCGCAAAAATGTTTCGGCGGGAGATGTTTCACGTCAACGTTCCGAAAAATATCTACATCCACATCTGCGGAACGGACTTGATCCGCGGCAAAGACGGCAAGTATTACGTGCTTGAAGACAACGGCCGCACGCCCAGCGGCGTGTCGTACGTGCTGGAAAACCGCTCGGTGATGAAACGCGTCTTCCCTGCGCTCTTTAGCGCGTACCGCGTGAGGGCGATCGAGGACTATCCGCACAATCTGATGCAGACGCTGAAGTTCGTCGCCCCGCCGCACGCACAGGACAACCCGACGATCGCGATCCTCACGCCGGGTATTTACAACTCGGCGTACTTCGAGCATTCGTTTTTGGCGCGGCAGATGGGCATTGAGCTGGTTGAAGGGCGCGACCTCATCGTCGAAAACTCCTTCGTCTACATGCGCACCACGGCCGGCCTGCGGCGCGTGGACGTGATCTACCGCCGGCTCGACGACGACTTCCTCGACCCGCTCTGTTTCCGCCCCGACAGTTGTCTGGGCGTGGCCGGCCTGATGAACGCGTACCGCATGGGCAACGTGGCCCTCGTGAACGCCGTCGGCACGGGTGTGGCGGACGATAAGGCGATCTACCCCTTCGTCCCTGACATGATCAAGTTTTACATGGGGCAGGAAGCGATCATCCCCAACGTCCCCACGTACATCTGTGCCCGCGAGGCCGACCGCAAATACACGCTGGACAATCTCGACAAGCTGGTAGTGAAAGCCACCAACGAGTCCGGCGGCTACGGCATGCTGATGGGCCACCAATCGACCAAGGCCGAGCAGGACAAATTCGCCGAGATGATCAAGGCCGACCCGCGAGGATTCATCGCCCAGCCGGTGGTGGAGCTGAGCCAGCACCCGAGCCTGATCGGCGATGCGTTCGAAGGCCGCCGCGTCGACCTGCGGCCGTACATTCTGTACGGCGAAAAGCCGATCGTCATGCCCGGCGGCCTGACCCGAGTCGCGCTCCGCCGCGGGAGTTTAGTCGTCAACAGCTCACAGGGCGGCGGCAGCAAAGACACGTGGGTGCTCGAAGAAGAAGACGGCGAAGCCGCGCCATCGCCACTGCCGGCCGGGACGGAAATGCTCGTTACTACATAAGGATGAATGATGAATGAAGAATGATGAATGAAGACAGAATCACTCCTGTATTCATTCATCCTTCTGCATTCCTCCTTCTGCATTCAAGATATGTCTCAACTCGCCAGTTCAACCGCCACCTTCAACCTCAACGCCCCGTCGCGGCCGATGCTCGCGCGCGACGCGGACTCCATGTACTGGATGAGCCGGTACGTCGAGCGGGCCGAGCACATCGCCCGCATTCTGCTGGTCAACTCCAACGTGCTGACCGACGTAGGCGATCTCACGCCGCACCTGCAGCAACGGCAGTGGCAGAGCATTCTCACGATCTTCCGGCTGGCCGACTTGGAGCCGGCCGATTCCAAGGGCGACGTTTCGGTGGCCACGCAGATCGTGAAGTACATGACCTTCGACGAGAAAAACCCCAACAGTTTGCTGAACTGTATCGCCCGGGCAAGAGAAAACGCCCGCAGCATCCGCGAAAACATCTCCACCGAAATGTGGGAGAACCTCAACACGCTCTACTGGTCGATGAGCGAAGACGCGCCGGCCCGGTTTGAAGACTCACCCGACACGTTCTACCGCGCGATCATGACCGGCAGCATGCTCTTCCAAGGCCTCACCGACCAGACGCTCGCGCACGATCAGCGGTGGCACTTTACGCAGCTCGCGAAATATCTTGAGCGCATCGACATCACCAGCCGCGTGATCGAAACCAAGTTCACGATTCTGCGATCCGCCGAGGCGATGCTCGAAGCCCCCATCCGCAACATCCACTGGATGGCCGTCCTGCGGAGCTGCTGCTCGATCGAGGCGTACCGCAAGGCGTACTCCGGCGACATGGACCCGCTTCGCGTCGCGTCGTTTTTGATCCTGCGACGGGATTTCCCCCGCTCAATCCGCTACGCCGTGAGCAAAGCCCATGACGCCATCGCCGCCATCCGCCGCGACGTGAACCCCGGCGCCATCGACAGCGCCGAGCGCGTGCTCGGCCGGCTCGATGCGCAGCTTGAATACGCCGAGATGAGCGAAATCCTCATCGAAGGCTTGCCCGCGTATTTGCAAAAACTTCAGGCCTCCATCGACGTGGCCGCCGTTGAAGTTCAGAAGGCGTACTTCCTCCACTAAAAGGCCTTCATCCACATGCTTTTAAAACTGACACACACGACCGACCTCACCTACTCCGACCTGATCAGCGAATCGGTCATGGAACTCCGCATGGTCCCCCGGCAGGAGCAGGATCAGCACCGCCTCTCCTTCGTGCTGGCCATCGGTCCGGCCACGGCCGTCAACAGTTACTTCGACTGGCTGGGCAACACGGTGCACTCGTTCACCGTCAACCAGTTCCACAAGCAGATCCGCATCGTCGCCACCAGCGTGCTGGAGACCGATCGGCCGCGCAAAGAGGTGGAGAAATTCGCTGACAAGTGGCCGATTCCACAGAACGGCGATTACGCGCACTACGACTACCTGCAGTTCGGCGGGCCGATCGTCGATACGCCGCAGTTGCGCAAGTTCGTCGACATCCTTTGGCCGACGCCCGGCATGAGCCTCGGCGAGATGGCGCTGCGCATGCTCGCACTGATCAACGATAAATTCACGTACCGGAAAGGCGTCACCACCGCCGCCAGCCCGATTACCGATCTGATCGAAAAAGGCGAAGGCGTCTGCCAGGATTTCACGCACATGATGATCGGCCTGTCGCGGGCACTGGGCATCCCTGCCCGTTACGTGAGCGGCCTGGTCCATCCCGATAAGGAGCGTTTCCGCGGGTTCACGCAAACACACGCGTGGTGCGAGCTCTATTTCCCGAGCGCCGGATGGGTTGGGTTTGATCCGACCAACAACTGCATCGTCGGCGCGAACTTCGTGAAAGTCGCCATCGGCCGCGATTACCGCGACGTGCCGCCCAATCGCGGCGTTTTCCGCGGGAAGGCGACCGAAACCATCGACGTCACCGTCCACAGCGAAGAACTCGCCAGCGTCCCTTCTGAACTCGCCGCCGAGCGCGTGCAGCCGCTGACGATCAACACCTTCCAGCCCACTTACGCCGGCCACCGCGAAATGGGGAACCAGCAGGTGGAAGTTCAGCAACAGCAACAGCAGCAATAGTTCCCGGTCCCCAAAGGGCGGCGGGACTCAGTCTCTCGACAATCAACGCTCAACAATCGACAATCACGTTATGACGTATTGCCTCGGAATCCTCACCAAGTACGGCCTGGTAATGGCCTCTGACTCTCGCACCAACGCCGGCAGTGATCAGATCAATGTCACCCGCAAGATGCACACGTTCGTTCAGCCCGGCCAACGGGTGTTCGTGATCATGGCGTCGGGGTCGCTTTCCTGTACGCAGTCGATCATCACCCTGCTGCGGCGCGATTTTGACGCCGGCGAAGGCCTCGCCAAGGCCGCCAACATGTACGACGCGGCACGCGTCGTCGGCATGATGGTGCGCAAGGTGGCCGAGCTCGATCGCGAGGCGCTCGAGCGCGACGAGTACCGCTTCAACGTCAACATGATCCTCGGCGGGCAGGTGAAGGGCGAAGCCCCACAGCTCTACATGGTCTACCCGCAGGGCAACCCGCTGCAGGCAGGCGAGGATTCTCCCTTCCTGCAAATCGGCGAAGTGAAGTACGGCCGGCCGATCCTGGACCGCGGCATTCGTTACGAAAAAACCACGCTCGAGCAGGCGGCCAAGTACGCGCTGCTCAGCATCGACAGCACGATGAAGAGCAATGTCACGGTCGGCCCGCCGATCGATTTGCTCGCGTACAGCGCCGATGAACTGGACATCACCCGCCACCGCCGCTTCGGCGTCGATGACCCGGATCTGACAAAGATCCGCCAGCGCTGGGAGCAAGCCCTTCGCGGCGCCGTCGCCAAGCTGCCCGATTTCAAATTCACCAAGGCCGCGACCGGTAAAGAGACGGCCGACGAGTCGATCCAGATGGTGGAAGGCGCGGGCGAGACGGCCGAGATGCAGGCGCAATCGACGGAACCGAAAAAGGACTCAGGCTCAAGGACTTAGGACGTGGTAATATGCGAATGACCTGTCTTCACTCGGCCCCAAGTCCTCGGTCCTAAGTCCTCGGTCCTAAGTCCTAATCATGCGTTGGATCATCGGCGACATTCACGGCATGCTCAGCCCCCTGCGGACCGTCGTGGACACGATCGACCGCATCGACTCCGCGGCCCGCATTTACTTCGTCGGCGATTACGTGAACCGCGGGCCCGACTCCAAGGGCGTCCTCGATTTTCTCCTCACGCTCAAAAACGCCCGCTTCTGCCGCGGCAACCACGACGACGTGTTCGACCTCGTCCTCAATGGCATCGGCTACGCCGAAAACGACGCCCGCGGCGACCGGGCGGCCGCCCTCTCGTGGTTCATGCAGCACGGGCTGATCCAGACGTTCGTCAGCTACGGGGCCGACTTCAACATGCTGGAAAAGATCACCCGCGGGAACGCCAGCGCGTCGCAGCTCAAAACGCTGTGCGACATGGTGCCGCCCGAGCATCGGCGGTTCATCCGCACGCTGCGGGCCGTCATTGAAGAAGACGATTTATTCATCGTGCACGCGATGTACCCGCTGGAAATGCCGTCGGACGACCCGCGAATTTCGTTCCGCCTGACGTCCGACGCGGAATTGCGATCGCAGCTGCTGTGGGGCCGATTCAACTACGGCGCACTCGCATCGGAAAAACAGTGGAAGCGCACCGGCTACTTCGGCCACACGCCGTCGCAGAATTACGTGGAGTTCGGCGCCAGCAACCAGCCGCTGGTGGGTGATCGACTGGTGCTGCTCGATACCGGCGCCGCGTTGGCGACTGATGGCCGACTGACCGCGTACTGCGCCGACACGAAGCAATACATCCAGGCCGATCCCGGCGGGGAATTGTCCAAGACGGTTTGATTTTTCGCGCATGATGTAGGGTCCGCCTTGGCGGACCATCCGCGTGTGCCACCCTCTGTGATGAAATCACGGTCCGCCAAGGCGGACCCTACATCATGCTCCAATCCCATCAACTCAAACTCGTCCTCGTCCACCCGCAGATCGCCCCCAACACCGGCAACATCGCCCGGCTGTGCGTGGCGACAGGCACTGCCTTGCACATCGTTCGGCCGATGGGGTTCGTGCTTTCGGATTCAAAGCTCAAGCGCAGCGCCATGGACTACTGGCCGCGGCTGAAGCTGACCGTTCACGACGACGTCGACGCGTTCGTCGCCGCCGTGGGGAACGATCGCGTATGGCTGATGGAAAACGGTTCATCGCAATCGATCTGGACGGCCGACTTCGCCGATGGCGACTGGCTGCTCTTCGGCAGCGAAAGCAGCGGCCTGCCGCGTTCGATCCTCGACCGCTGGCGCGACCGGCTGGTCGGCATTCCGCAGGTGGAAGGGGAGCGATGTCTCAACGTCTCCACCGCCGCGGGGATTGGCTTGTTCGAGGCGATCCGCAAGATCCAGCCGCGGTGAACGGCGCGGCCAACGGACGCAACTGGCATCATCGGAACAAAAAGGGATAATCGGCGCAACGCATGAAACGACCCGCCGTCTTTTTCGATCGCGATAATACGCTCATCGCCTGCGACGGCTACCTGGGCGATCCGGCGCAGGTGAACATCATTCACGGCGCCGCCGACGCGGTGGCGCGGCTGCGGTCGCTGGGGTTTGCCATCGTCGTCGTGTCCAACCAATCAGGCGTGGCCCGCGGCATGTTCGATGAAGCGGCCGTCAACGCGGTTAATCAGCGGCTGGAAAGTTTGCTGGTGGCGGAGAACGCCGGGGCGATCATCGACCGTCACGAGTTTTGCCCGTATCACCCAGAAGGCACGGTCGAGCAGTACAAGCACGAGAGCGAGCGTCGCAAGCCCAAGCCCGGCATGCTGCTGGAGGCCGCCCGGGCGCTGGCGCTGGATTTGCGGCACAGTTGGCTGATCGGCGACGCGAAGCGCGACATCGAAGCCGGCCGGGCCGCGGGCGTGCGGACGATTCTGTACACCGACCCGTCGCTTGAATCCTCCCCCGCCGCCGCTGAAAACGCGTGGGCCGGCGCGGAGTTTCACGTCGGTTCGTTGAAGGAAGCTGTTGACGTCATCGCCCAGCACCTGCCGCCGCCCGAAATCGACATCAATGCCCCGCCGCCACCGGCGAAGATGACTATTCCCCTTGCGCCCGCGGAGCCGACCATGCTCGACCTCAAGCCGATCCAGCACGTGGCCGAGCAGATCCTTCGCGAGATCCGCCATCAGCACGAAGCGCCGCACAATGATTTTTCAGTTCCGAAATTGCTGGCGGGAATCGCGCAGATGATCGCGCTGGCGACGATGTTCTTCGCTTACCTCTTTAGAGACGCGCCGGCGGTCACGTCCATCCTGCTGACGGCGGTGTTTTTGCAGATGCTCACGGTCTCGCTGCTGCTCATGGGCCGCAAGTAATCCGCTGAAAAATCAGATTACCTCCAGAAACGAAATGAGCGAGCGGACCCAACCACTCGCTCCCTTCGTTCGCGCTCGTTACCGAGAGTACGATCGCGCTAGTAATTGTGATAGACGCCGGTGGCGGCCTTCATCTCCGACTTGGGCATTAAACGAACCGACGAATCCGAGAACAGCACGTTGATGTACCGTTTATCGGTGTGCCGGCCGACGAGATACTTCGTGACGTCGTCGTCGTCGGCGTTCAAGCCGTCGTAGTCGATCCACATCTTGTCGTAGTCCATCGCCAGTACTTTGCCGGGCTTAGGGCTCTTCACGTCGGACATTTCGCTGTTGTAGCCGTAGTTAGTCCCGCCGGGCGTGCCGAGAACGTTGTAGTACGTCTGACCCACTTGCAGGTCGGGGAATGACACGCCGCCCCAGTCCAAATCGATCGGCGGACCGCCCCATGCGCCCCCGTCGTCGATCCGCGTAGCAACGGCCTGCCAATAATTGCCGTAGAGCCGCGTGAACACGACAACCGCCGTACCAGGATGTACGTTATGGTACTGAATATTTCCGGTGTATTTATCGGCATTGGGGCTCGTCGCGGGATCAGGCGTCCAAGTAATGATCGGATGGCCTTTGCCGCTCCAACGCTTGGACTGGGTAAGATCCGGCGTGGCGAACGCAGCGTTGGGGCCGTTGTTACGACCGCCATCAGGGCAGTAAAGAATTCGGTCTTCCTTCGTGACCGTCTGCACCGCCGTGATCCAGGAGAACGTCTGCGGCAGGTGCATGTACGACTTTTTGGCGCGCTTGTCCTGCTGCCAGATCCTCCACGCTGCATCAATTTGATGGAGATTTCCCGAGCACTGTACGACGCGAGCAGCGGCCCGTGCGCGGGACATGGTCGGAATGAGAATGCCGATCAGCAATGCCATCATGGCAAGCACGGTCAGCAACTCGAGCAACGTAAATGCTCGGCGCGTGCGAGATTGGTTCAACATGATCTTCTTCCCTTATGCTGCAAAGCACGTTCGCTTCGTTACCCACTTGCGAACGGATTGCCGTATCGGTGGTCCTACCTGCCGATACCACTGAGACGTGTTCTACGTTGTGATTGGTTTACGCCCAAAATAGTCGCGTTGCAAATATAAAAGCAGATAAATTTCGGGGATTTTTGAACGCAAACGTTTCTCTGACCGAATCTGCCCGATTCTAACGCATCATATTTTTGAACTCGTGCGTATCGTGTTTTTGCTAATCTTCACATCGGGGAAATTCGACGAACGCGGGCGTAGCAATTGACGCAAGATGATGCAATTCGATTGTAACGGTTGTAACGATTGGTGGGATTTTGGGACCGCACACATTTCGTCCTTCGAATTGAACTCAGCACGGCGCCTCGGCTGCTTTTCATGCCATTCGCACGCGTCATTCACGCGCGCTCATGCAACGAAAAATCGCCCGGAGGTTATCCGAGCGATTCACGCCTTGCCTGGTGCAAGGAACCTGATTGACCCTGACGGGATTCGAACCCGTGTCGCGGCCTTGAAAGGGCCGTGTCCTAGGCCTCTAGACGACAGGGCCGAATCCGAGTGCGACGAATACGGTCTGCCTAGGAGGTGGAACAGTATGCGGAAGTTTGCGGGACAGTCAATGCAAGGGGAATGCAGAAGTATGAATGCAGAATGCTGAATGGAGGACGCAGACGCATTTCCTCATTCTGCATTCCGCATTCTGACTTCTGGCTTTCTGCGGTATCCTCCTCCCCATGCTCCACTTCTTCAAATTCCGCCAGGACCTGTTCGACCCCGAGCCGGCCAAGGACGTTTACATCAAACGCGGCCCCGGCAAGGGTTGGCCCGAGGAATGCCCCCCGCTACGGGCGGCCAATGCGTTCGGATTCGATCTGCTGGCGAATTTTGATGTCACCTTCCGCCGCACGCGCTCCGGCTGGAAGATCGAGCCTGACACGACGATTGAGTCCGACTTCGACTACGCCGGCGAACTCGATTCGCCGGGCGCGCCTCTCCACCAGCAATACGCATGGATGTGGGAAAAGGGACAAACCCTTCCGCACAAGATTTCCGACAACGTGTACGAGCAGATCAAGCACCAGGTCAAAATCAGCAGTTACCTGTTCCTGAAGACCGATCCGAACGAACTGCTGTACCTGACCGAAGTGCCCAACCACCCGCGCCCGTGGCGGGCCGTCACCGCGCTCATCGACACCGACTGGTACCCGGCCAGCTACCCGTGGCACACCGTCATCGAGCTCGACCCGGCGGAGAAGGTGATCAAGATTTCAAAGGGGGAACCAATCGGCCGCGTGATCCCGGTCCGCCGCGACACGTACTTCGCGCAGCCGATGTCGCCGAGCACGTTTGACGAGTTTTTCGCAAAGGGACAACAATGGCTCGCCACGCACGGCAACGTGGAACACGAAGGAACCGTCGACATCACCCGCACGTACGTGCGGCAGCAGATTCGCAGTAAGTTCGTCGTGCTGAAGTAACGTTACAACGAGAGTATTAACCGATTAAATATAGAAGCCTGTCATCCTGAGCGTACTCGCGAAGGATCTGGCATCGATCGACATGGGACGCAGATCCTTCGCGGGTACGCTCAGGATGACACGCTTGGATGGCTTATAAAATTTGCTCAGCAGATGACAATGATCCGACATACCCGTGCGTAACTAGACTGGCCTACACCCGCAGCGTCGCCCCGACTTTGTCCTTTGCGGCCGACACCACCGATTGAACCGCGCCTTCCACTTGCTCACTCGTGAGCGTGCCGGTCGGCGAGCGGAAGACCAGCGTGATCGTGACGCTCTTGCTTCCCTTTTCCAGCGGCTTTCCGCGATACGTCGTCACGTACTCCACGTCTTCCAGATTCTGCGGCTTTACGTGTCGCACGACGTCATCGATCGCGGCGTAGCGCACGTTGTCGGCCACAACGAGTGAGAGATCGCGACGCACCGACGGGAAACGCGGGAGCGCCGACTGCTGCGGTACGAGCTGCGCGCCGACGATCAGGGCATACAAATCCAGCTCAGCGGCGGCGGGCGTTTCTTTCAGCGACAGCTTGGCGGCGAGCTTGCGGTCGATCTTGCCGATCGCGCCGATCGCCTGCCCGCCCCACTCGATCGTGCCGGCGGCGCCGGCGTCAAAACCGGGGTGGGCCGACGGTTTGACGACGATTGCTCGCTTGGGGTCGAGTTTGGTCAGCAGCGTTTCGACGGCGCCGCGCAGCTCGCGAAGATCGGGCGAGCCAACGAGGGCCACGCGGGAGGATTCGACGACCTTGCCGTTCACATCAAGCCAGAACGTCGCCCCGGTTTCGAACAGTCTTGCCCCGGCGGTGCCGGCGTTTTCATTGCGGCGGACGGCTTCGAGCAGGCCCGGCAAGATGCTCGGGCGGAGCTGGCCGTCAGCCTTGCGGACGGTCGGGTCGACCCGCGGCAGGCCCTTGGCGGTGGCGGGCAGGAAGTCGCCCGCGAGTGAATCGGTCACGAAGCTGGCCGTCCAGGATTCGAAGAAACCGGCGGCCACGAGGGCGCCGCGGACGATCTCCATCCCCGCCAGTCGCGAATCGGGCGGCGTGACGCGGACGGCGATCTCGTCGCGCACCGGGATCAGCCCGTAGCCGAGCACGCGGATCACTTCTTCGACGAGATCCACTTCGATATTGATGTCGAGCCGATTGGACGGCACGGTTACGTCGATCTTGTCGCCCGCATCGACGGGCGAGAGGTGATCGCGCTTGAGCGCTGCGATCGCGTCGGCCTTGGGAATCTCCACGCCGAGCACAGATTTCAGCTTGCCCATCCGCAGCGAAAGATGCTTCGGCTTGTACCCGCTCGCGCCCGCGTCCACCGACCCGGCCAGCAGTTCGCCGCCGGCCAGTTGCAGGATGAGTTCCGCCGCGCGGCGGCTGGCGCGCTCGGGGAGCGTCGGATCAATGCCGCGTTCGAAGCGGTACGAGCTGTCGGACTTCATCGCCAGCGACCGGGCGGTTTTGCGGATCGAGAGCGGCTCGAACCGCGCGGACTCCAGCAGCACGTTGACGGTGCCGGCCGAAACTTCGCTGTCGTGGCCGCCCATCACGCCTGCGAGCGCCACGGGTTTTTCCGCATCCGCGATCACCAGCATGCCGACGGTCAGCTTGCGCTCGTGGCCGTCAAGGCTGACGAGTTTTTCGCCTTCGCGGGCAAGTCGCACGATGATTTTTTTCCCACCCACGCGATCCAGGTCGAACGCGTGGAGCGGTTGGCCGAGTTCGAACATCACGTAGTTGGTAATGTCGACGACGTTGTTGATCGACCGCAGGCCGATCGCCTCGAGGCGTTTCACCATCCACGCCGGGCTCGGGCCGATCTTCACGCCCTGGATGACGCGGGCGGTGTAGTGCGGGCAAAGGTTCGGCGCGTCGATCGACACCGCAATGGCCCCGCTGGCCGGCTTCGCGCTTTCAGCGAGTTTCGCCTCCGGCTCCACGTACGGGCGGTTGAGCAAGGCTGACAGTTCCTTCGCCACGCCCACGTGGGAGAGGCAGTCGCCGCGGTTGCTGGTCACTTCCACGTCGATGACGGTGTCGTCGCCTACTTTTTCGATCACTTCCACTGGCAGGCCGCCGTGCGTGAGTGCCTCTGCGAGCGCGGAGGCGTCGAGCGGGCCGGGAAGGTAGTCGTTAAGCCATTGGAGACTGATTTTCATGGTCGATTTCTCGCGAGTTGGACATGCTAGTCGGAGGCGGGAAAGAGACAAGGACTTAGGACGAACGACTTCGCTCGACCATACCCGCAAGATTCGGGCAGCGAAGCCGCAAGTCACCGGCCCTAAGCCCTACAGGCACCCCGGTTGACAGCAACTACCGTGCCACAGTATACTTATGGGTCTCTGGATCGAGGGCGAAAAATTCTGACCTTTGAACGAATCCGGAGATGGACGCGCGGTGAAAGGAGCACGGGGTATCGTGGCCAAGAAGTCTAGTCAAAAGCCTGCACCGGTGAAGAAGTCCAGTTCCTCTTCTGTAAAGTCCAGCAAGCCTGCATCTAAAGCAAAGCCAGTTAAAACAGCTAAACCAGCGGTGGTGAGTAAGTCGGCGACGAAGGTTGCCGCGCCGCCGAAGGCCGTTGCGGCAAAGGCCGCCCCGGCCAAGGGGAAGGCCGTCGCCGTAAAAGCCGCCCCGACCAAGCCCGCAACGCCCGGCAAACCGCAGCTCGTGCAGGGATCGATCCTGAAGCACGGCCATGCAGCCCAACACCACAAGGGCGGCAAGGCCAACGGCAAGTTTGTTCCGAACTTCGACGCGCCGGCTCGCACCGTTCGGCATACCCCGCTGATTAAAGTGCCCAAGCTCGCCCCCGCGCTGGTCAACCGCCCGGTGCCGGTGATGGTGACGACCGACGGCAAGCCCAAGAAAAACCAAGCCGGCCTGAGCTCGCGCGAACTCGACTTCTACCGCGACGCCCTGCTCGCCAAGCGTCGCGAACTCGTCGGCGACATGGGCTCGATGGAAGCCGAGGCGCTCCGCTCCAGCAGCGGCAGCAACCTTTCCAACCTGCCGATCCACATGGCCGACATGGGCACCGACAACTACGAGCAGGAATTCACGCTCGGCCTGGTCGAAAAAGATCGCCGCGTGCTCCGCGAGATCAACCAGGCGCTGGCGAAGATCCAGGACGGCACGTTCGGCCTGTGCGAAGGCACCGGCAAGCCGATCGGCAAGCCGCGACTGGAAGTGCAGCCGTGGGCCAAGTACTCGATCGAGTACGCCCGCATGCTCGAAAAACGCATGGGCCGCTAACGAATTTTCGATTTGCCAAATCCGACTTTCGATTTGAAGAACCTGGCGTATGAATTCTCTTCAATATCAATCGAGAGTTGAAAAACTAAAATCGAAATTACCGCCCCCCGCGGCGTTCGCCCGTTTCTTCGGCACCTGCGTCATCGGCCTGTTCATCGATCTCTACTCCAAGCACGTCGCGGTGGAAAGGCTCAAATTCACCAGCGACGTCGTTCGTTTCATCCCCGGCTGGTTGCACTTTGAATACACCGAAAACCACGGCGCGGTCTTTGGCATCGGCCAAGGGCAGTGGCTGCTGTTTGTGATCGTTTCGGTCTTCGCGATCGCGCTGCTCACGTACCTGTTCGCCACCGGCAGCCGCCGATGGTTCCCGCAGATTGTGCTGGGCATGCTACTGGCCGGCGTGCTGGGGAACATGTACGACCGCGTGCGGTTCAACTACGTGCGCGACATGATCCACGCCCTGCCCGGCTGGCTGAACCCGCTCCGCGGCACGTTCCCGAGCTGGCAGTACGTCTTCCCGTGGATCTTCAACGTGGCCGACATCATGCTCTGCACGGGCGTGGGATTGACGCTGGTGATGGGGTTGTTTCAGAAGCCGCCGAAAGAACGCCGCGAGGCCAGCGTAAGCAGCTCCGAGAACTCACCGGCATAAAAATTGAAGTGAGGTTGTCATCCTGAGCGTACTCGCGAAGGATCTGGCATCGATCGACGGTTAACGCAGATCCTTCGCGAGTACGCTCAGAGGGTGTCTAAAAAGTCCACCCGCGCTAAGATGCGGCGATGGCAAGGAAGCCTTACCCATCGGACGTGACGGATCGACAATGGCAAGAGATCGCGGATCTGATCCCGCCGCCCAGGCCGGGCGGGCGGCCGCGCGTGCAGGACATGCGGGAGGTCTTCAACGGCATCCTCTACGTCCTGCGCACCGGCGGCGCGTGGTCGCAGATGCCGCACGATCTGCCCCACCCCAAGACCTGCTGGCATTACTTCAACCGCTTCAGCCGAGAAGGCGTGTGGGAACGGATCGCCCAGCGTCTGTATCCGGCGGCGCGGATGCGGGCCGGTCGCGACCCGCGGCCCAGCGAGGCGATGATCGACGCCCAGTCGGTGAAGACGACTAAAAAAGGGGGCCGACGGGCAGCGTCGGTTACGACGCGGGGAAGAAGGTAAAGGGCCGAAAAAGGCACCTGGCGGTCGATTCGCTCGGTCTGCCGCTGGCGCTGCACGTGAGCGGCGCCCAGGTGCAGGACAGTGAAACGACCGCCGCCGGGGAACTGCTGGTGCGACTACGACGCGCGATCGACGGAGCGTGCGAGCGACTGGGTCTGGGCCGGCGATTGACGCGGGTGTTCGCCGACAGCAACTACCGCGGCACGGCCGACCTGTGGGCGCGACAGACGAACGTGACGCTGCTCCGCGTGACACGGATCGGCCCGGGGTTCACCAAGCTGCCCAAACGGTGGGTGGTGGAACGGACGTTCGCGTGGCTGATGAACCACCGCCGGCTGCTGTTCGACCTGGAGTTCAAACCGATCAACAGCGAAGGCATGCTCTGGCTGGCGACGATCACGCTGATGCTGAACCGAATCTGGCCACGAGGGACTTTTTAGACACCCCTCTCAGGATGACGAGCTTTGGTCTTGTAAACCACAAGCGTTGCGTGTGTCGTAACGTCTACTTGCCCTTCCCTCGCGCTCCATTGAAATAATCCACGACTTCCTTCGCCATCGCCGAGTGGCCGACGTTCGGCATCATCGCCGGCTCGGCGACGACGTAGCCCATTTCGCTCAGTACGCCGGCGGCTTCCTGGCCTTGTGCGATGAGCCCGCGCCCCCCGCCGATGGCCGCGTTGTTCGGGTCGGTGTCGCCGTAGAACTGCCGCACCGGCGCGTTGTTGGATCGGCCTCGCGGGGTGATGGACAGGTAGTAGTTCGCACACGCGGGCGCGGCGGCTGCGATGAGCTCCGGTGACGCGATCATCGTCGCGTAGCACGGCATGCCGCCGCCGGAGAAGCCGGTGATGTAGATCTTCTCTTCGGTGTTCATCCCCTCGCGAACGGCCTTCACCATCGCCAGCACGCCGGGCTGATCGAACTGCAGCCGGCGGAAGATGCTGCCGGGGTTCAGGTTCGCGCTCACGAACGGCTTGATCACGTCCTTCGCGTACCACGCCTTAAATCCGTCTTCGGTGATGACGTTCGTATTCACCAGCGTCACCGGCGACACCACGATGTACGGCCCGTCGCCGACCACGGTGTGGAACTTGTCGCAGATGCTCTTGTACTCCTTGCCCGCACCGGCGAAGCAGAAAATCACCGGCGACGCCTTGGCCGGCGACCACTTCCAGGGGATCGACACGTACGCCACCATCGCGTGCGTGGGAATCCGTACCAGGAACACGCGGGCGGCCAGCACATCCGTGCACGGCTGATACTTGCCGGCGGCAAAGCCGCGGGCGTCGCGTTTGGCGAGTTGCGTGAGGTACGTGGTGGCAGCCAGCCCCTGATCGTTTGCAACCAGTTCGCTGACGGCCCTGCGGGCGCCCAGCGGCAGCGAGCCGCCATCGAGCAACGCAGGCTCGATCGACGACGCAAACTTCGCATCACGCACGATCGCGAGCCCATAAAACTCAGCAGCGGAATCGAACCGGCCCGCAGCGACCGCCCGCTTGGCAGCAGCTTGAGATTGCGGCAGCAGCGTCGCCGGGCCGAGCCGGACGGCTTTGACGAGGATTGCATCGTGCAGGGAATCGGCGGCAACCTCGTGCGGGCGATTCGCGAGCGCGAGGAGCGCCGCAACCGTCGCATCCATCGCCGCCTGCTTACGCTTGGCAACATCGGCCGACTCCGTGGCTTCGTCCGTCGCAGCCCGCAGCGTCGCCGCGGAGAACTCAAACGCGCCAGGCGTGGTGACGATCGTGCGGGCCGACTCGAGCGCTTTCTCACCGGCCGAACGGGCCTTGTTCGCGGCGCACCAGTCGGCGAAATCCACCAGCGGCTGAGCGGCGGCCTGCACGTCGGCGTCGGTCACCGCCGGGGGCGTGTTGGCGACGGGCGCGGTGGCGGGCGCCGTCGCAGCGGTACGGGTTGTGGTGGGCCTGGTCGCGGCACGGGTCGACGGCTTTGTCGTTTTGCTAACCGTTGGGGCAGTCGTCGGAGCCGCAAACGCGCCAACCGGCACGGCCAACATCGCCATCATCAAACAGAAGTAAATCGCGGCTCGCATCATTTTACGGCTTCGTCTCGCTCGATCATCGGTCTACGAACCACTTTATCATTTCTGGTTGCGGATGGTCTGAAAAAATTCCGTCACCTGCGGCGTGCGGGCGTTATGGCCCGTGTCCGGGATGACGATCTTCGGCTTCACGCCGTACCGTCCTTGATCTTGGCGTTATACCCGTCCCTTTCGCCGAGAAGGGATTCTATCGCATCAACGCGCCGACCGAAATCGCCGTAAGCGATCGGCCACGCTACGATGCTGAAATGAGCGAGCCCGTGAATGCGACTGACGAACAGTACCTCCGCCGTGCGATCCGCCTGGCGATGACCGCGCGCGGCCGCGTCGAGCCGAACCCGATGGTCGGCTGCGTGCTGGTGAAGGACGGCCGCGTCATCGGCGAAGGCTTCCACCTCGGCTTCGGCCTGCCGCACGCGGAGCCGACCGCGCTGAAGAACTGCACCGAATCCCCCGCCGCCGCGACGGCGTACGTGACGCTCGAGCCGTGCTGCCATTTGAATAAGAAAACGCCACCGTGCGCGCCCCGGCTGATCGAGGCGAAGATCGCCCGCGTGGTGTACGGCTGCGTCGATCCGAATCCGGATGTGGACGGCAAAGGCCTCGCCATGCTGCGGGCCGCGGGGATTGAAGTAACCGGGCCCGTACTGGAAGGCGAAGCCATGCAGCTCCTCGCGTCGTTTAAAGCCCGCACCGAGTTCGGCCGGCCGTACGTCACGATGAAATGGGCCCAAACTGCAGACGGAAAAGTCGCGGGGCCGGGCGGGAAGCGGATGCAGATCAGCAACGCTGCGAGTTCCGCGCTCGTGCAGACGCTGCGGTCACGCTCCGACGCGATCCTCATCGGCGTGGGCACGGCGATCGCCGACGACCCAATGCTGACCGTCCGCGGTGCTGAGACGTCGCGTCTGCACACGCGCATCGTCCTCGACAGCAAGCTGCGCCTGCCGGTGTCCGGAAAACTCGCGACGAGCACGGAGATGCTGCCGGTTGACCTGTATTTCGCGCGAGAAGGATTTGTGGAAGCGGGTCCCGAGCGGATCAAGGCGCTGATGAAAGCAGGCGTCACCCTCCGCGAAGGCGCAAGCGATATTCGGGGACGCATCGCGCTGCCGGCGCTGATTCAGAGCGACAAGATGGCGGATGTGACGCATCTGCTCGTCGAGCCGGGGCCCACGTTGGCTCGCAGTTTCTTTGAAGCTGGCGCCGCCGACCGGTTGTGGGTGATTCAGTCCCCGCAGAGCGTAAATGACGCGACCGCACCGGAGGCCGCCGCAATTCCGTCTCGCTTCGTGAAGACCGGCGAGCTGACCATCGAGGGCGATACGCTCACCGAATACCTCGACCAGGAAAGTGATCTCTTCTTCGCGCCGGTTCCGTCGGCGGATTTGGTGCTCGCGCAGACCTAGCGCGGGACGGCCAGATCCAGCGGACCTATACGGGGTCATTCCGTGCGTGTCTCACAAAAGTCGTGGCAAAAGTGACACACGAAAAATGGGAAATCCGAAAAAATAATCGTCGATTTTCGCAGGCCGCGTGGGATTCTGTCTCGGCGGTGCGCGCCAGACGTGCGGCCGGCGCACCGCCGGGGTTACTTATAGATGAGGGTCATTGCGCCCGCATCGATCGCTTCGCGTTGTTGGCGCAGCGGTCGCTCTTTGACAAGTGAATAGTTCGACGAGGCGCACCTTTTTGGTCACATTTGCGCACCTAAGCGCACCTAAGCGCACCTTGGCGCACCTGGTCCAAAATCCCCAATGCCCGGCCCGGCCAGACGTTACGTGGCCGAGCGGTCAATTGTGATGATTTTTTGGACGGCAGTGGGTGCGAACCGCGACCGCACCGCGTCTGAAAGACAATCGCCCGGCTAGTGGCCAGGCAGGTTCGCCACCAGCCGGTCGATCTGCTCTTCAGTGTTGTAGAAGTGCGGCGACACGCGCAGCCGGCCCTCGCGGAGCGCGATTTCCGTTTTGTGTTCCTTCCGCAGTTTCTTCAGCAGCATCTCGTGATTGTGCGTGGGGCTGGTGAAGCTGAGGATGCCGCTGATTTGCCCGATGTTGCGAGGGCTGACCACGCTGTACCCCTTTTTCGTCAGGCCCTGGCTGAGGTGGTCGGTGAGTTGCTGCAGGCGGCGGCCGATCGTTTCGATGCCACACTCCAGCAACAGATCGACCGACGCTTTCAGCCCCAGCAAGCCGCCAATATTGAGCGTGCCGCATTCGAATCGGCCGGCATCGTGCTTGAGCGTGTAGTCGTAGTTGCCGTAGTTCTGGTTGTCGATGACGTTCATCCAGCCGATCATCAGCGGCCGGGTCCGGTCGATCAGCTCGCGCCGACAGTAGAAGAATCCTGCCCCTTCCGGGCCGAGCAGCCACTTGTGACCGTCGGCTGAGAGATAGTCGATGTGCATCGCCTTCACGTCGATCGGCCACACGCCCATCGTTTGAATCGCGTCGACGCAGAGCAGCTTTTTGTGTTCGTGGCAAAACTGGCCGATGCGCATCAAATCGTGCCGCTGGCCGCTGGCGTATTCAACGTGGCTGAGGCTGACGATTCTGGTCCGCGGGTCGGCGGCCTCTTCCAGAATTTTTTCCGCGGGAACTTGTCGTCGCCCGGCAGCGTCTGTGATCTCATCGACCATCACCAGCTTCGCCCCGTGCGTGCGGGCCACTTCCATCCACGGGTAGATGTTGGCCGGGTATTCGACACCGGAGGTCACAATGCGATCTCCCCACTGCCAGTCGATGCCGTTGGCGACGATGCTGATGCCCTCGCTGGTGTTCTTGATGAACGCGATCTCGTCGCGGTGGGCGTTGATCATTTTGGCGGCGGAGACGCGGAGTTTTTCGCAGTCGGCGTACCAGGTGCCGGCGAGGTACGCGCCAATCTCCGCCTCCTGCGCGTAGCGGCGAATCGCCTTGCTGGAGGCGTGCGGCAACGGGCAGACGCCGGCGTGGTTGAAGAAATCCCAGTGCGACAGCACGGGAAAGTGCTCGGGATGGCCGACATAGTCGAAAAGATCGGGCATGGTTGGCTGTTGTCCCCTATAATAACCGCCGCTTCGACGTGTTGCGTAGTGTGAAGTTCCGCAGTCGCGTCCGTAATAGTAACGTCTCGTGCGAATGGGATCATACATGAGATTGAAAGTTGTTCTGGCATCTTTTTTCATCGGCCTGACGCTCTCGCCCATGGCCCGCGCGGAGGGACCTGAAGATGCAATCCTTCGCGACGCAGTTCCCAACAAATGGCTGCAATCGTTCCTGCCCGAGAATCTGCCTGATCTTGATCTGCCGGAGTACATCAAGACCAGTCCGGTGGAGTTGGCCGAGGCGCAGTCGTGGGCCGGGCGGTACAAGCTGTCGCTGATCACGCTGGGTAAGGCCGGCGACGCGGATCCGCTGCGGGCGGCGAAGGTGAAGGCGCGATCGCTTTGGGCGCTCGGCCGATCGGACGAGGCGGTGGCGGCGCTGGCGGGCGATAAGATCGTAATCGAACCCACGGCACAGATCCTCACCGCCGACATTTTGGCGTCGCAGGGCAAAACCGAGCCGGCCATCGCGCTGCTCAAGACGCTGCTGCAGGGCCATCCCGATTCCATCGCCGGCCATTATCAGCTCGGCCGGATCAGCGAACTGGCGGGCGATCTGCCGCACGCACTGGAGCAGTACACGTGGTTCGTGACAGCGCCGCACAACTATCTCGACCTGTGGCTCGGCCAGGGAGATAAGGCATTCGAAAGCGCCGAGGAACTGACCTACATCGGCCGAGCGCTCGACCGTTGGGCGAGCCTGACCTCGGCGTACAAGGATTCGGTCAAGCTCAATAACACCATCCTGAACATTTTCGTGAAAGCGTACGACGTGGTCGACCGCGGCTACTGGCCCGCCCACGTGGCAGCCGCGGAGTATTACCTCTCGCACAGCGACCGCGAGAACGCGATGAAAGAGCTCGATGCGGCTCATAAAGCCAATCCGAATGATCTGGCCGTCTACAAGCTGGTCGCGACGGTTTCGCTCGACATGTACAACTTCGACGGCGCCGAATCGGCCATTGCCACCATGCGAAAAGTGAACCGTAAATCGACTGACGCAGATTTGCTGGAAGCACGGAACTTGCTGCAGCAGCGCCGCGCCAAGGAGGCCGAGGAGCCGATCCAGCGCGTGCTCGCCCAACAGCCGAAGAACATCGAGGCGATGGGCCTGCTCGCCGCCACCTACTCGCTGCAACTGCACGACGACAAGGCGGCCGCGGTCATCAAGCAGGTGGAGGCGATCGACCCGCAGAACGCGACGGCGTACTTCGAAGTCGGCGAGCAGCTCCGTGCCATGCGCCAGTACCCGCGTGCGGCGGCGATGTTCAAGACGGCTGTCGATCGCGCCCCGTGGTGGACCGACGCCCGCAACGGGCTCGGCCTGCTGTACACGCAATCCGGCGATGACGACCTGGCCCGCGTGACGCTCGAAGCGGCGCGGGCGCTCGATCCCTACAACGTCGCCACCACCAACTACATGCGGCTGATGGACCAACTCGCCAGCTACACCCGCAAGGAAACCGATCACTTCATCATCGCCTACGTGGCCGAGCAGGACCCGATTATTCCGGAGTATTTCGCGGAGTATCTCGAGAGCATCTATGCCGACGTGTGCGGCGAGTACAAGTACGAGCCGACGGTGAAGACAATCATCGAAGTGCACCCGTCGCATGCGGCGTTTTCCGTTCGCACCACCGGCAGCCCTTGGATCGGCACGGTGGGCGCGAGCACGGGGCGCGTGATCGCGATGGTCTCGCCTCGCAAGGGCGAAGGCATGATGGGTACGTTCAACTGGGCCCAGGTGCTGCGGCACGAGTTCACGCACACGGTGACGCTCGGCGAAACCGACAACCGCATCGCCCACTGGATGACTGAAGGCTTGGCCGTGCTGCAGGAGCACTCGCCTCTGCGGTGGGACTGGGTGCCGATGCTTTATTCGGCCGTCAGCAAGGACCAGTTGTTCGATCTGGATAATCTCACGTGGGCGTTTGTTCGGCCGAAGAAACCGAGCGATCGGCAGTTGGCGTACGCCGAGTCGTTCTGGATCTGCCAGTACATCGAAGAAAAGTGGGGCCACGACGCGGTCCTGAAAATGCTCACCGACTTCCGCAACGGCATGACGCAGCAGGACGCGTTCGTCAAGGAACTGGGCAAGAGCCAGTCGGAATTCTTCAACGACTTTAAACTGTGGACGAAAGCCCAAATCGCCACGTGGGGCTACGACGAAGGCACCAGCAAGAAGTACGACGCACTGCGCGCCAAGGGCGAATCGCTTGTACAAGGCAAGCAATACACCAAGGCCGCCGCCGCGTGGGAGGAAATCGTGAAACTGCGGCCGATGGACGCCCTGCCCCACCAGCGACTCGCGGGCCTGTATCTCACGCCCGAAGTGAACAAGCCTGAGAAGGCGATCGAGCACCTCATCGTGCTTCACCAGGTGGAACTGAAGGACAACCGCTACGCCAAGCGAATCGCCGGCATATACAAAAAGATCGGCCGCGTTGATGACGCCATCCACTACGGCCAGCAGGCGATGTATGTGGATCCGTACGACGTGGGCGCGCATGAGCTTCTCCAGGGCATTTACGAAGAGGCCGGGAAGACTGAACTGGCGGAGAAGGAAAAGCACACGGTCAGCGTGATTGCGGACGTGCTGGCCAAGCGGAAGAAGGAACAGATTTTGGGGAACTGATGAGCACATCTGATTTGACGATCGCCGGTTTCCAGAAGCACATTTCCGACCGCTACGAATCCGCCGACCGCGCCCGCGGCACGCCGAAGACTTGGATGTGGTTCAGTGAGGAAGTCGGTGAGTTGGCGCGGGCCCTTGCGCGCGATGATCGGGCCAATCTGGAAGAGGAATTTGCCGATGTGTTCGCGTGGCTTTGTACGCTGGCGAACATCAACGACGTGAACCTGGCCGCTGCAATCGAGAAAAAATATCTGGGAGAAAAACCGCCCGAGGGCGCGAAGTAATTGCACATCAACCGACCGATTACTTCGCCGACTTCAGTACCGAATCAAAAAAAGCGACGACCTGATCGCGAAAATCGTGATCCGCGTCTTTCAGCAGGAAAGCGTGCGGTGCCCCTTCGGCACGGACGAATTCGTGGCGAATCTTCAGGCGGGTCATCGCCGCATCAAGTTTTTCAGACTGCGAAAACTCGACCACTTTGTCGGCCGTACCGTGGATGATGAGCGTTGGCGGAAAATCGGCGGTGAGTTGAAGGAGCGGCGACGCGGCACGGTATAGATCAGGCCGATCGGCGCGCGAGAAACCGATGAGGGCCATTCGTTCGCGGGTGATGCTGATGAGGTCCGTCGGGCCGTAGAGGTCGACGATCACACTCACCTGGCTGCTCTGGTTTGGATCCGCCATGCCGGCGACCTTGGGCAGCGGCGCGCCTTCGTGCGGCGGTTCGGCCGTGCCGAGCATGAGCGAGAGGTGCCCGCCCGCTGATCCGCCGATCACGCCGATGCGGGCGGGGTCGATGCCGAATTTCTCCGCGTACGTGCGAAGGAATTTTACCGCGTCGCGGCAGTCTTCGAGCGCGCCCGGCCACGCGGGACGTTCCTTGGTCGCCAGGCGGTAGTCGATGCTCGCACAGAGATACCCCGCTTTGCAGAGCGCTTCGGCGGCTTGGAATTCGCGCCCGCCGGACTTTGTTCCGCCGACCCACCCGCCGCCGTGGATGATCAGCACCGCCGGCCGCGCGTGATCGCTCGTCTCCTGCGGGCGATAGATGTCCATCTTTTCAGTGCGATCCGGGCCGAGGTACGAAACGTCCGGGTCCAGCTTTATCCCAGCCGCCTGCAGCTGGGCGGCGTATTTGATCGCGGCAGGCAAAGTCGTCGGACGCGTCGCAGGGCTGGTCGTCGGCGGAGTCTGAGCGCCAACGGCCAGCACCGCCGTCAGGAGCACGACGAAACTCAGGAGGAGTGTTTTCAAATTAGCGAACCGTTTAGTCCGCGTACTTCACGCCGCAGCCGTAAGGCTTGGTCTCGGGCTGGCTGACCGGCTTGTCGGCCAGCAATTCATCGAGCGCCTGGGCGACGTAGTTGGTAGCGCCGTCAATGTCCGAAGCATCGGTCGACGCCTTGCTGTCGATCGCGCCTTTGTACGCGATCGTCTGGTCCTTGTTGATGATGAACATGTGCGGCGTGTTCTTCGCACCGTACGCCTTGCCGACCGTACCCGTCGAGTCGTTCAGGATCGGCCGATCGATCTTCCAATCGCCGGCCACCTTCAGGTTGTGCGCGTTGTCGGTGTTCTTGGTCGTGTTGATCGCCAGCCACACCACGCCCTGCCCGGTGTACTTGCTCGCCAGCGCATTCATGTGTCCGGTGCTGTAGTGCTTGACGACAAACGGGCAGGCGTCGTTGAACCACTCGAGCACAACGATCTTGCCCTTGTAGTCTGCCAGGTTAACCGTCTTCCCCGACTGATCCTGGAGCGTGAACTCCGGAGCCGGCGCGCCAATCGCCACCGTCGCCGTTTTTTCCTTCGCCGTAGCGATCTGCGTGAAGACCAGCGCCGCCACCACCAACAACGCGAATGAAACTATGAATTTTCGCATAATGATCCTCCTTCGTAACCAGAATCAACTACTCCGCACCGAGCCGATCGGTCATTTTAACGCTCCGCCGTCGGCCCTTGGCGTCATCATAGGCGATCACGACCGTCATCTCGACCGGCTTGGCCGATTTGACCAGCTTCTTTGGCGAAAAGCGGATTTCCGTTACGCCGTCTTTCGTTTCATACTTCAAATTGCCGAGCGTCCATGCGTCACCCGGCGCGGTAAAAACTTGCACATTGCTGACAGGTTCTTGCCATTTCAAGGACAGCACATGCACATCGCCGTCGATCTTCGTGCCCGCCGTTCCGTGCGTCGAAGCGTCGGTCGGCAGATCATCGAGCGCGTCCGCAAACGCCGACAGATTCGCCGCCGCCGGCGTCTCGCTCACCGGCAGTTGCAACGAAACCGTCGCTTTCCCCGGCAAACACACGTCTTTGCAGACCAGCCACTTCGCACTCGCTGAAAATTCCAGCATCGCCCCCGGCTTCGCGTCGGCCGGCACGGTCACGAGCGCGACCAGCATCACCGACTCCTTGTATCCATACCCCACCACGTTGCCGGGCTGATCGAATTCGATCGGCGTGGGGTGCCCCATGAATTCCACCTTGTAGCCGCCCGGCGCACTAAACTTCACTTCCGTCGGCAAGCCTGAGTCGCCGGGATTGATCCAGTACACATGCCACCCCGGCTGCATCGTCAGCTTCACCGCGAGATGAAACGTACTCCCCGGCTGCACGGCGGCCACATCGGCGATCAACTCCGCATGGGCTGGGTGCTCCGGCGCCGCAAGCGTGACCGATCCAAGGCAGAACAAAATGAGTGCTATCAGGCGGACATGCATCGATCTTTTTCCAATCTTTGAACGAGATGCGTCTGTCAATTATTTCAACAGTAGTCATCGATCTCCACTTTTTGTTGGAAATTCAGAAATCCCATGGCACTATGATCAGTAGATGAGTCAATCGCCCGACAAGGCCGATGTATTTCCTCCTCCGGCAAAACCGGTTGAGTGTTTCTGTCTGCACTGCCGCCACGTCTACATGAGTGACCTCATGCTCCCCGTTGAGATCGACGGCGAAACCCATTACGCGTGCCCCGTTGAAGGCTGCACCGCAATGGGCTGGGAGTTCGACATCTTCCCCATGGTCGATGACGAAAACTCCAACGGCCACTGGGTGGACGACGAGGAACTGGATGACGAAGAGTGGAGCGAAGACATCGCCTCGCCCGACAGCATTTTCCAATCCCCCGCCGATTCCTTCGAGCCGCCACGCGAGTGGACGCCCGAAGCCGACCTGGAAGACGAAGACGAATTGATGGAAGACGAGATTGATGAAGCCATCTACTTCTCCCGCGAAGATTTAGAGCGCCTGAAACAGTCCGGCGAAGTCGATCGCCGCATCAAAGAAATCCAAAACTCCTGGCGAGCGCGAGCCGAGGAGCAACTCAAGCACGACTCCTGCGACCACCTGTGGCAAGGGAAAGATTTCAAGGACGAAGACATTCCGTTCTAAATTCCCCGCCCTCTCGTCACGCTCCGTTCGAAAAACACGCAAAGTCCATCGCAACATTCAGAACCCCCGGCCCGGCCATTACTTAACCGGCCGAGCATGGGTGGCTCACGGTGACTACAGGTGACCGCAGGTGCCCAAAGGTGACATATTTCGCGCACCTCCGCGGCAAAACTCCCGCCGCGTCGACCTGAATTCGCCCAACTCGTGGCCGGGCCGACACTTCGCCCGAATCGCGCACGTCCGTTTAGGGTCGATTAGGTACGGTTACGTACGCTCCAGGTACGGATTAGGGACGGTTCACGTCCGCGGCCACGTAACAGTTGGCCGGGCCGGGCTTTGATGGATTTCATCGAGTGCCGGAAAGTGTCGGAAAGTGACGTTTAGTGACGGAAAGTGCCGGAAAGTGACGGGTTCCCGACGGCACTTCCCTTCCTCGTTGGACCCTTCAGTGGTCAAGCGCTACGCACGCTCGCGACGCGTCAATTTCAATGGACCGCGCCCCGCGCCTACAAAATCATCAACCCGTCGCGTTCGGCCATGTAACGTCTGGCCGGGCCGGGCGTTGACGATTTTGCACCGGGTGCGCCAAGGTGCGCTTAGGTGCGCTTAGGTGCGCAAATGTGACCAAATTGGTGCGCCTGGTCGGGCTATTCACTTGTCAAAGAGCGACCGCCACGCCAACAGCGCGCAGCGATCGACGCGGACGCATGGACCGCATCTATAAGTAACAGCGCTGGTGCGCCGGCCGCGCGTCAGGCGCGCACCGCCGTCACTCGAATCGCGCACGGCCTGCGAAAATCGACGATTATTTTTCCGGATTTCACATTTTGCGCGTGTCACTTTTGTCATGTCTTTCGCGCACCACCCCTTCTGTGCGACTCCCCGAGTTCACTGGAGATTTTGTAGGGTGGGGTTCATCCCCACCATCGGACTGGAAGAACATCGCGATGAACCCCACCCTACAACTCGGCAAGCGCCCGTATTTGTGGCACGATAGCGAACGATGAGCCGCACCCGCAGACGCCATGGAGCCATCGCATGAACGACGACACCGACCGTGATCTCAAGCTGCCCTGGGAATATGTGCTGCTCGGATTCTTATGGGGATTCGCGCTGCTGGCCGCGTGCATCTTGCTGCTCGTCTCGGTCCGTGGAATGGTGCCCGCCGAAGTGCGCGATCAGGTTCGCCCGTTTCTGATCGGCTATCTGTCGATCGTGGCCGTCCTCACCCCACTCCTCATTTTCCGTGGCCGACGCCGCTTGCGTGCGACGCAACAACCTCCGCCGTACCCGCCACAATCTTCCATCGGCCCCGGCATTCAGTTCACGCGAAATAAAGGCATGAACATCAGCCTCACCGCGATGTGCCTCGCAGGCGTACCGATTTTCGGCACCCTCACTGGAATCTTTAATCCGCTTATCGGCATGGGACTGACGATCGGCCTGATCGCGACCGGCGTCATCGGAATGGTGATCAGCTTGTTGCGTTAGCGCCGTAGGGCAGGCTATTGCCTGCCGTCTTTCGATTCGCGGCAGGCAATAGCCTGCCCTACATGGCTGTTAGTTCCGCCAGATTTTGTACCAGTTACCTTCAATGTGCGTGAAGAAGTCATGCTCGTTGTCGGGAGGCGGCTCGGTGCTGTAGGCCACACCATTGGCGTCCAAAAAATGTCCGTAATCACAGAATAAAAGAAACCCATGCGGCAATCGCTCGACGTCACCCGTTTGGAAATCCCCCAAACGCGGCGGAAGAATCGGTAATGGTTTCGACGGGTCCGATGCCATCGCCTGCGTTGCATAGGCTTCGAATGCGGTCTTTGATCGCTGGAAGCGGGCGTCGAACGAGTAGTACCATGCCCCTGCCAACGCAGCCATAATGAGAATGACGATCCCGCCGAGCACCGCGAACACGATTCGACGACGAGTGATCTTAGACGACATAAAAAGATTGGTAACGCTGTAGAACGCTAATCCGGAATCTCCGGCTCCACCAGTTTCGCCAGTTGTGCGAGCGATTCCTGCCAGCCGAGATAGCACGCCTCGACGGGGATCGCGTCGGGAATGCCTTCCTGCACGATGTTGATTTCGGTTCCCACCATGACTTTCTTGAGGGTGACGGTGACGTGCATTTCGCCCGGCAGGTTTTTGTCGTCGAATTTGTCGGTGTAGCGGATTTTCTCGTTGGGAACGAGCTCGGTGTACGTGCCGCCGAAGGAGTTGCTATTGCCGGTGCTAAAGTTGGTGAACGACATCTTGTACGTGCCGCCGACCTTGGCGTCGGAGTGATGCACATGAGCAGTGAAGCCATACGGCGGGAGCCACTTGGCTTTTGCGTCGGCGTCGAGAAACGCGCGATAGACTTTTTCGGGAGTGGATTTCAGGACGCGGTGGAATCGGACTGTGCCTGGCATGTTGAACTCCTTTTTGAAGACCGGTATTCGCAATCATTGTAGGGTGGGTTTCAACCCACCATCTTCAATTCGCGGTGGGTTGAAACCCACCCTACAAGACTACATGACGTGAATGTCATTTAACTCGAGATAAAGTCCATCACTTTTTTCGAGGATCCAAAACGTCGCTGTTAGATCGGACGCAAGTCCGTCGATATTTAGGTCGTACCAAATCTCGCCGATTCCGGCACGTCGCGACGATTCCCAACGCGTGACCGCCTTACGCTGATGCACATCCGTCGGCTTTCCTTCAACGGTCACTCTCTGCGATTCAAGCGCATCGCCGTATCCCTTGATGACGGCGCGCATCAACTGCGGCGTCCAGCCCATTGCAGAATCATGGGAAGTGAAAGCAAATGCGGCCGCGTAGTCCTCGGCTTCAAGCAATCCGGCCCATTGATCAACAATCGCAAGGAGGCCTACATCCGTTGTACCTTTTGGAAGTGGCTTCATACCTCCCCCATATACTTTGAAGATCATGTAAGGCGGGATTGCTATCCCGCCTTACAACTGATGATACCGCCCGCGTTAAGCTTCCGTGAGCCCCTAACTTCTCACTAGCCTTTCCCAATTCCCCGGATTAGAATTATTGTGTCTGGAGCACTGGAGGGTCCGATGATCTTCTATGCCAAGGGCACCGGGGCTGCTGATTCGGGCATCCCACAACTAAATGTCAGGTTCAGGATTACGTATGAACCTCGATCGGTCTGTCGCTCTGTCTGCAGGTAGTGTCGGAATGGCACCCGCCCTTTCGGCCAACGTTCTTGTTCTCAATAAATTTTACCAGGCTATCCGGGTCATCAACGTGAAGCGGGCGTTTTCGCTGCTTTGCCGCGACTTGGCGGAAGTCATCCACATCGAGACCGACTCGCGCGGGAAGGCCCAGTGGCAGAACCTGGATTTTGCCGAGTGGCAGGAGCTTTCGACGCTGAAGAAAGAGTTCGAGCCGGACGCGCACGACTGGATCCACACGGTTCGGTTCCAGATCGCCGTGCCGCGGATCATTCGGCTGCTGGGGTACGACAAGCTGCCGCGGCAGGAAGTGAAGTTCAACCGCCGCAACATCTATGCGCGCGACAGCAGCCGCTGTCAGTACTGCGGGAAGAAGTTCAGCACCACCGAGCTGAGCCTGGATCACGTGGTGCCCAAGAGCCAGGGCGGCCGGGCGAGCTGGGACAACATCGTCTGCTGCTGCGTGAAGTGCAACGTGAAAAAAGGCGGCCGCACGCCCGAGCAGGCGCACATGCACCTGATCACCAAGCCGGTAAAGCCGAAACGCTCGCCGGTGATCAACATCCGGCTGGCCGACGAACGCTACCAGAGCTGGAAACAGTTCCTGGATAACGCGTACTGGACCGTGGAACTGAAGTAGCGGCTCACAATCCGCCTGCGGTACACTGCGCACGTCATTCAAATCACTGTAGACTGCAGGCGGACTGCTTTTTCCTGGTTTGATTTGGTCGAGGGGACTGCAATGAGAAATTCTTTGATGCGTTTGATCGCGTTGTGCTTATCCATTGGGGTGACAGCTACCTGTCTGGCCGCGCCGAAGGACAAGACAACGATCAAGGAAAAGGCGACCGACTCTCCCCGCATCACCGATTTTCCGCCCGGCGTGTTCACAGACGGCGGCAGCTATCGTTACGACGATTTCAAAGGGAAAATCCTTGTTCTCTTCTTGTACGAGCAGGACTGCCCCAGCTGCCGCGGGCAGATCCCCGAGCGGAACGCGATGATGGCCCGCTTCAGGGACAAGCCGGTGAAGTTCATCGCGGTGGCGGCCGGCGACTCGCTGGCCGACGCGAAGATGTACGCGAAAACCACAGGATTGATGATGCCGACGTTCGCCGATCCGTTCAGCCTGATGGAGAAGGATCGTCGCTACACGCCACAGCCGATTTCGCTGATGAACATTTACCAGATGCCGGCGATCATGCCCGACGGATCGGTCCGCAGCGCAGGCCTGAAAGGCGAGCGGCTGGACGACCTCGTCGACAAAGCCAAGTGGAAATACAAAGACGGCGGATACAACCCCAAGCTGGCGGGCGCCATCGAGCTGCTGGAGTGGAATCAGTACGAAGCAGGCATGAAGCTGCTCCGCGCAATGCGGAAGGATTCGAACAAGGACGTCGCCGCATCGGCGGAGAAACTGTACGAAGCCGTAAAGACCGAGGCCGCCGACTGGAAGAGCGAAGCCGACGCGGCCGTTGCGGAGCAGCCGGCCGTCGCGTTCGACTTGTTTACGCGACTGAAAAACTGCTTCCCTGATGAAGAGGCCACGTTCGGCGCCGATGCGGCGTTGAAGATGCTCAAGACCAACAAGAACGTGCTCGACGAGCAGGCCGCCCGAAAGCAGTTTGTGAAAATGTCACAGGCGATGGCCAACGCGAAGTATTCGCAAAAGGGCGAAGTCCAAAGCTTCTGCGAATCGATCGCCAAGCAGTACCCCGACACCCCCACCGGCAAACGTGCCAAGTCGGTCGCTGAACTGATGGGCAAGTGACCCTTTGAGCTTCATATTTAGATTGTGTTAAGATGAAACCGCATCGGGCAGCGGACGGCGTGACGCCGCGCCCGTCATTCGGGGCTTAGTGCAATCGAGGACTAACGTGAAGCGACAAACTCTGATCGGGGTGGGTGTTCTGCTGTGTCTTATCGGCCTGGGCGCAAGGGAGCCGAAGGAATCCGGCGGCGGCAACGGGCCGGCGGCGATTGAAGACAACATCGCCCTCTTCTTTTCGCCCGACGGCGGGTGCGCCGACGCGATCGTGAAGCAACTCAATTCTGCAAAACAATCGGTGCACATGGAGGCGTACTTCTTCTCCAGCCCGAAAATCGCCAACGCCGTGCTGGCCGCCAACCGCCGTAAGGTGGAGGTGTCGGTGATCGTCGATAAATCGGTGGAGAAGGTGGACTACAGCAGCGCCGAATCGCTCACCAAGGCCGGCGTGCCGACGTTTGTCGACAGCGAGCACGCGATCGCTCACAACAAGGTGATTTTGATCGACGGGCAGATCATCATCACCGGTAGCTTCAACTTCACCGCGTCGGCCGACACGGAAAACGCGGAGAACCTGCTCATTCTCAACAACAAGGCCAAGCTGTACGCGGCGTATGAGAAGAATTTTCAGGAACACCTGAAGCATTCGAAGAAGTTTTCGGGCAAAGCGGAACGATAGCAGCCACGATGCTTGGATACGCGTCGCGTTTTGTCGCAGAATGCTCACATTAACATGCAGATCTCCAACCCCGATCGCTCCCCCACGCTCCGCCGCCACGCCGAGGCCGAGCGGATCATCGAAAACTACGGTGACGATGCGTACATCGAGATCATGGAACTGCTGGAGCGGCACTTCCTGGTGCTTCACAACCGCGCGCAGGTGCTGCTGACGATCTGCGGCATCATCATCTCGACCACGGGTTTTTCGGGTCGAAACATTGCGGGAGGCGGCACTCCGGGCAAGGTGCTGATCATTGCCGGCGTGGGGTTGATCCTCGTCTCCGCGGCCGTGGTGTGCTGGGGCGTGCTGCACTTGCGCTGGCTCACGATGCAGCCGGGCCAAGACCTGCGGCAGTGGCTGATCACGAGCCTGAAATATCGCGACTACAAAACCAGCAGCTACCGCGTGGCGCTGTTCATCATGTTGGTCGGGCTGGTGGCGTACGTGGCGTCGATTATTCTGATGCTGCTGAACCCGAACTCGCCGAATTACCCGCCGCGATAAAAAAGTGAACGCCAAGGCGCCAAGAGCGCCATGATTCAGAAGAGTCAAACCAGATTTTGCTTGGCGTTTTTCACTTGGCGGACCTGGCGTCTTGGCGTTTAACCTTCGCCACTGCGCCACAGGTACCACGTCGCCACCGTGCGCCACGGCCGCCACTTTTCACCGAGCGGTAGCAGCACTTTCGGTTTTGGACGCTCGGGCAATCCGTACACGCGATGGACCGCCGCCTGCAGGCCGAGATCGTCGATGGGGAACACGTCGGGGCGGTTGAGCACGAACATCAAAAACATCTCGGCGGTCCATTGGCCGATGCCGTGGACGGCCGTGAGCGATTCGATGATTTCCGCGTCCGTCATGCTGGCCAGCCGGCGGATGGGGATTTTGTTGTCGAGGAAATGCTGCGAAAGGTCGGCCAGATAAGCCCGCTTCTGCCGGCTGATGCCGCATGAGCGGATGAGCTCTTCGTCACCCTTCAGGAACTTCAGCGTGAGCCTGGGCGTAGGCGTGTTGCGCGGGAACTGCGCCCGGAATTTCTTGAACAGGCTCGACGCGGCCGCCATGCTGATCTGCTGGTTGAAGATCGACGTGCAGAGGACGATGAAGTAATCCTTCCGCGGCGCGATCGTGCACGGGCCGACCTTTTTGATGATCAGCTTCATGACCGGGTCGGCCTTGCTGAGAAATTTCGTCGCGGCGGACCAGTCGGGGATTTTGGCGTTATCGACGTACCACATGGGTTCGAAATAGTAGGGCAGGCTATTGCCTGCCGTCTTCTTTGGTGGGTGAAGGCAGGCAATAGCCTGCCCTACACAGGAAGGATCACGCCGCGGCGAGCGAAAGCGCCAACTGCTGAAACACCAGCGCCGTGTTCACGTTGCCGTCAAGATACCCCTCGGCCCGCACGATTGCCTCGATCGCCCCGCACAGCCGGTCGCCCTGCGCCTCGTCAGCCGTTTCCAGCTTCGAGCGACAACGGTCGGCGGCGATCTTGAGGTACAGGCCGAGCCCTTCGCGCGTCGCCTGATCCTTGCTGGCCAGCTCGTCGCGATCCAGTTGCTTCTGCGCGTACGCCTCAGCCGCCGTTTTGAACCACGCGGGCAGGTCCATGGCGCCATCGCCGCCGGCAAGGATGGTATCAATCATGCCGGTCAGCTGCCGGGCCGGGCCGATGACATCGTCGTCGATCCACTTGAGCGCGACGCCCAGCGACCCGTCCGCGAGTGAGGCCGCGTCTTTCGCCAGGGCCGGTTCGATCTTGCGGGCCGCGAGCTGCTTGGCCACCGTCGCGCGATCGAGCGGCGCAAACCGCAGCATCTGGCAGCGGCTGCGGATGGTCGGCAGCAGCCAACCCGGCGCGTCGGTGATCAGGATGATCAACGTCCGGCCGTGCGGTTCTTCCAGCGTTTTAAGCATCGAATTCTGCGCCGGCGCTTCCATCAGGTCGGCCTGCTCGATCACGAACACCTTCCCCACACCCATGATCGTTTTATTGGCGGCCTTGGCGATCAGCTCCGGCCGAATGACGTTGATCGACAGCGATGTGCCCTTGCTCTTGCCGGTTTTATCGTACAGGCGGATGAGTTCTTTATAGATGACGTGGTAATCCGGATGGTTCCCCGACTCCATCACGCGGCAGGAATCACACTTCCCGCACGGCTCATCTTTCTTCGGCTTCTCGCAAAGGAACAGCGTCGCCAGCGCCTTGGCCGTCGTGCCCTTCCCCACCCCCGCCGGGCCAGCAAAGATCATCCCGTGCGGCAGGCGGTCCGCGAGATACGCGCGACGCAGAAAGTCGATTGCGTGCTCCTGGCCGAAGATGTCTGACAACGAATCCGCCATATCCCTCTCAACCATTCATCCACTGCACCAACCTATGCACCAAATGGAATGTCACCCATGTGGCCACAATCATTATGGCCACCAAAATAATCGTTACTCGAATGACAAAGACCGCCGACCGAATTCCTTTCCCGAAAACATCCCCCCAATCCACCGGCGGCTTGGGATCGGGACGATTATCGTAGTAATCGAGCGTCCTTGTCCGGCGAATCACGATCATCCTCCCAGTGAATCGATCGCTGACCACACGTCCGCATGCACGGCATCTTTTTCCCGATCGGCCGACACCACCTTCACGCGCTTCGGATCCGCCTTCGCCTGCGATAAATAATTTTCCCTCACTTGCTTGTGGTACTCGAGTGGCCGCTGCTCGATGCGGTCCTTGGCGCGGGTCACTCGCGCGATCGATCGCTCCGCCGGCATATCCAAAATCACTGTCAGGTCCGGCCAGCGTCCCTTGATGGCAATTTGAGCGACCGCGCGGATGTCGTCCGCCGTCAGGCCGTCGCCGCCTAGCTGGTACGCGAGCGTACTGCTGACGAAGCGGTCGCAGATGACGACCTTGCCTTCAGCCAGCGCCGGCAGGATCGTTTCGCTCATCATCTGCGCCCGGGCGCTCATGTAGAGGAGCATTTCGCACCGCATGGCCATCTCGTCGTGGTCGGGGTTGAGGAGGATGTTGCGAACCAACTCGCCGATGCGCGTGGTGCCGGGATCGCGGACGATAACGACCGACGCGCCGGCCGCCTCGAGGCGGGTTTTAAGGAGCTGCGTCTGGGTGCTCTTGCCGCACCCTTCGCCGCCGTCGAACGCGATGAATTTGCCTTGGAGGTTCATGGATTGCCGATTGTCGATTGCCGACCGCCGATTGTCGAGTCGGCAATCGACAATCGGCATGCAACCATTTAGCATTCCGGCCATGAGCTTCGACACGCAACCGATCAAAACGCGATTCGCCAAGACCTTTGCCGGCGAGGGGAAAGTCCACGTCATCCGCGCCCCCGGCCGGGTGAACCTCATCGGCGAGCACACCGACTACAACGACGGCTTCGTCTTCCCGATGGCCATCGAGCCGCACGTGATCATCGCCTGCCGGGCCCGCACGGACGGCAAGGTGCGGCTGGCTTCGACGTATAAGCAGGGAGACATCGCCGAGTTCTCGATCAACGAACACCTGTCGCCCGGCAACCCGCGCTGGGCCAACTACAGCAAGGGCGTTGCGGCCGGGCTGATCGCGGCTGGCATTCCGCTGGTCGGCATGGACGCGCTCCTCGACAACACGCTCCCCGTCGGCGGCGGGCTTTCCAGCTCGGCCGCGATTGAAGTCGGCACCGCCCAGGCGCTGCTCGCGCTCGCGGGGGAGAAAATGGACCCGATGCGCATCGCGCTGATCGCCCAGAAGGCCGAGCACGAATTCGCCAACGTGCCGTGCGGCATCATGGATCAAACGATCGTCGCCAAGGGGCAAGTGGGCAACGCGATGCTGCTCGACTGCCGCGACCTGTCCACCACGTTCATCCCAATCGATCCGAACGAGCTGCGCGTCGTCGTCGTCAACAGCATGGTGAAGCACGAACTCAGTGGCGGCGAGTACCGCGAGCGCCGCGAGCAGTGCGAGGCCGGCGTCGCCCACTTCCGCAAGGCCGACGCAAACGTGAAGGCGCTCCGCGACGTGAGCATGCAGCAGGTGAACGCCGCCAAGGCGACCCTGCCCGACGTCATCTTCCGCCGCTGCCGTCACGTGGTGGGCGAAAATGCGCGGGCCACCGCGTTCGCCGATCTGCTCGTGAAGAAGCAGTACGACGAGGCCGGCAAGCTGATGGTCGAAAGCCACAATTCGCTCCGCGATGACTACGAAGTGAGCGTGAAAGAGCTGGATTTCCTCGTGGAAACGGCGATGGGCATCAAGGGCGTTTATGGTAGCCGCATGACCGGCGGCGGCTTTGGCGGGTGCACGGTATCGCTCGTTCAACCGCGCGCGGTCGCTCCTTTTACCGCGGAGATCCTGAAGGCTTACCAAGGCAAGTACCACATCAACGCCGGCGTGTTCGCGACCACCGCGACCGACGGCGCGAGCGTGCTGGAATAGGACTGCGTTATGGATTTTCTCTGGGATCTCTACCAGCAGGGACAAATCAATTCGAATGCGCAGTCGGCCAGCAGCGCTAACGAACGCGCGATCGAGTCTCAGCAACGCGTCCGCTTTTTGGAAGACGCGGTTGATCGATTGCTGCTGGTCAACATGGCAATGTGGGAGTTGGTGCAAAGCCGCACCGGCCTGACGGAAGATGACCTGATCACCAAAGTGCAGGAAATCGACCTGCGAGACGGTGTGGCCGACGGAAAAGTGACGCGAACCAAAGCGGCCGAGTGCCCCAAGTGCGGCCGGCCGCTGTCGGCGCGACACCGCAAGTGCCTGTACTGCGGGTGCCGCGACGTGAGCGGCGGCGCGTTCGGTGGCGTAAAATAATCAGCAGCGATGAACGACATGCGAGAAATCCTCCTCAAACTCTGCCGGCGTGAGGACCTGACGCGCGACGAAGCGCGATCGGCGTTCCTGCACATCATGTCCGGCGAAGCGACCGATGCGCAGATCGGCGGGCTGCTTGTGGGCCTGGCCGCCAAGGGCTCAACCGTCGAGGAACTGGTCGGCGCAGCATCGGTGATGCGCGAGAAGGCGTTGCCCGTCCCGGCCGACGGGATCGTCGTTGACACCTGCGGCACCGGCGGCGACGTGCGGCACACGTTCAACATCTCCACCACCGCCGCGCTCATCACGGCCGCGGCAGGCGTGAAGGTGGCCAAGCACGGCAACCGCTCGGCCAGCAGCAAGTCCGGGTCGGCCGACGTGCTCGAGACGCTCGGCGTAAAACTTGAAGTGCACGGCGACACGCTCACCGCCTGCCTCGATCAGGCCAACATCTGCTTCGCGTTCGCGCGCTCGCACCACCCGGCGATGAAGTTCGTGGCGGCCGCCCGCTCGACGCTCGGCATCCCCACGATCTTCAACCTCCTCGGCCCACTGACGAACCCCGCCAAGGCCAGGCACCAACTGCTCGGCGTGTTCGCGCGCGAGCTGACGGAAAAACTCGCCAACGTGCTGCGCGAACTGGGTAGCCATCGCGCGTGGGTGGTGCATGCAGACGACGGGTTGGATGAACTGTCGACGATGAGCGAGACGCGGATCAGCGAACTGTCGGACGGCCAGGTAAAAACCTGGTCGCTGGACGCGACGCTGCTCGGCCTGCAAAAAGCCAGGCTCGAAGACCTGCAGGTGAAAAGCGTGGAAGAATCCGCCTCTTTGCTTCGTGGCGTACTCGCGGGCAAGAAAGGTCCGGCGCGCGACATCTCCCTGCTCAACGCTGCCGCCGCGCTGGTGGTGGCCGAGCGGTGCGACGAGCTGCAGGAAGGTTTGGAGATGGCCGCCAAGGCCGTCGACAGCGGAGCGGCGAACCACACGCTCGACACGCTGGTGCGGCTCACCAACGGCTGATTCCAAGTCGCAACCTAAATTTAGCAAACGTCATCCTGAGGTACCCCGAAGGATCTGGCCGGCTTGCCTTGGGACGCAGATCCTTCGGAGTACCTCAGGATGACAAGTCTTTGCGTTGCATGTCGTTCTGAATTACCTGCCGGTTTATAGTCAATTCTCCGTTCCCATCCGGGCCGAACAATATAAAATTGGAAATATGAAAAGGGGTTGGATTCATTGTCTGCTGCTCGTGCTGTGCGCCTTGATGTTCGGCGCCGCGCCGGTGGCGACTTCTCCCGCGACGACACCGGCCGCGCGGAAGGCCGTCGTCATCGTCATCCGCGGCGAGATCAACGAGTACACACAGGAAGCTCTCGCCAAGCGGATCGGCCAAGCCAAGCAGCTCGGGGCCGACACCGTCATTCTGCAGCTTGATACCTACGGCGGCTTGGTCACGTCGGGCCTTGAAATGTCGTCGCTGCTGAAGAATCAGCCGGGGCTGCACATCATTGCTTGGGTGCCGGAGAAGGCGATCTCCGCCGGCGCGATGATCGCGCTGGCGTGCGACGAAATCGTGATGGGCCCGAGCGCCAAGATGGGCGACTCAGCGCCGATCTCCATTTCCGAAGACGGCGGCCTGCAGCCGCTGCCCGAGGCCGAGCGCGCCAAGGCCGAGAGCCCCATCCTGGAAGATTTCCGCGACAGCGCCCGGCGGCACGGGTACGACCCGCTGCTGGTGGAATCGATGGTGTCGGTTAATCGCACCGTGTTTTGGGTGGAAAACGCCGCGGGCGAGCGACGGTTCGTGAACCAGGCGGATTTCAACAAACTGATCGACAGCAAAGAATGGCACATCGTGCCCGGCGTACGCAGCCCGATCGATCCATCGAACGAACTGCTCACCGTCAGCACGGACTTGGCGATTAAGCTCGGCCTGGCGAAGGGGATGGCGACGGACGCACAGTCGCTCGCGAACGAACGCGGCCTTACGATCATCGCCACGCTCGCGCCGAGCGGCGGCGAAATCTTCCTTCGCTGGTTCGGCTCGAGTCTGGTCCGCGGCCTCTTGCTGGTGACGTTCCTTGTCAGCCTGTACGTGGCGTTACACATCCCCGGCCACGGCGCGCCGGAGGCGATTGCGACGATCAGCCTCGCGTTGCTGCTGGGCGTGCCATGGCTGACCGGTTACGCGCAGTGGTGGGAAATTCTGCTGATCTTCAGCGGCCTGGCGCTGCTGGCGATTGAAATCTTCGTCATCCCTGGCCACGGGCTGGCGGCGATTCCCGGGGCGCTCATCATGTTGTTCGGCTTCCTCATGACCTTCGTGCCGAAGGAACCGAGCGGGCTGCCGGGGTTCCTGCCGTCGCTCGAGGGCACTTGGGTGGCCGTGCAAAACGGGCTGATGGTGATGGTCGCGGGGCTATTCAGCTCTCTCATGCTCGGCGTGTGGCTGCGGAAATATCTGCCGAAGCTGCCGTACTTCAACAAGCTGATTTTGTCCTCGCCGGTGGGCACGTTCACCAGCGTCGGCGAGAGCAGCGAGACCGCCGCGTGGCCGCAGCCGGGCGCACGCGGACGGACCGAGACGGACTTGAAGCCCGGCGGGTCGGCGACGTTCATCGACCCGGCCGCGGGCGATCGAAGACTCTTCAGCGTCGTCTCGGATCGCGGGTACGTCTCCGCCGGCGAGGAAGTCGTCGTTCAGGAATCGGGCGGCGGACGACTCGTCGTGCGACCGGTGTAGAAATAATGCAGAATGATGAATGAAATGAACTTCTGCATTCTGCCTTCATCATTCTGACTTACGCTATGAGTCCCATCACGATCATCCTCATCCTCTTCGGCTCGGGCATCATCATGCTCGTGGCGGAGTTGTTTCTGCCGACGCAGGGACTACTCGGTATCCTGGGCATCCTCGCGATTTTGGCGGCCGTCGGGAAAACGTTCTGGATCAACCAGTGGGCGGGCGTCGGCCTGCTGCTGGCAACGGTGATCGCGACGCCGTTCGCATGGTCGGCATTGATGAAGCTGTGGCCAAAAACGCCGTTCGGGCGAAAGCTTGTGCTGCCGCCGATCGTGTCGATCCCTGAGCCGCCGGCGTTTCATCTCGGGCAGACGGGCGTCGCGCTCAGCCAGCTTCGGCCGATGGGGCTTGTGGATTTCGGCGGGAAGTCGGTTGAAGCAACCTGCGAGATCGGCGTGATAGAAGCAGGCCGAGCCGTTACAGTCACCAGCATCCAAAACCGCAAGCCCGTGGTGCGTGCGGTGTAACGCATTGAACATTTAGAACGAACTCGAAAAGGAAAACTCTCCATGACGCAGCTTTTCACACTTGCTCAAACATCCTCCGAGACTTGGAGCCCGGTCACCATCGGCATCCTCGTGCTCGTGGTGATCGTGTTCATCGTGATGTTCGTCGTTCTCTCGCAATTCATCGGCCTGTACGTGCGGGCCACGGTCAGCGGCGCCCGCGTGGGCTTTGCCGATCTGATCGGCATGAAGCTGCGAAAGGTCGACGCGACCACGATCATTAACTCGCGCATTCAGGCCACGCGGGCCGGCATCTCAGTCCCTTCCAGCGAGATGGAAAGCCACGTGCTCGCCGGCGGCGACGTGCAGCGCGTGATCAACGCGATGATCGCGGCTAACAAGGCGAACATCGACCTGGGTTGGAAGACCGCCACCGCGATCGACCTCGCCGGTCGAGACATTCTCGACGCCGTGCAAACAAGCGTGAACCCGAAAGTCATCGACGTGCCCAGCGCCAGCATGGGCCAGACCACCGTCGACGGCCAGGCGAAGGACGGCATCGAGTTGAAAGTGAAGGCCCGCGTCACCATCCGCACCGACATCAAGCAGCTCGTCGGCGGTGCGACCGAAGAAACCGTCGTCGCCCGCGTCGGCCAGGCGATCGTGAACGCCATCGGCTCGGCCGAGGACTACAAGCACGTGCTGGAGAATCCGAACACGATTTCCAAAGCCGCGCTTAGCATGGGCTTGGCCGCGAACACGGCGTTTGAAATCCTGTCGATCGACATTGCCGAAATTAAAGTCGGCGAGAACATCGGCGCGAAGCTGCGTGCGGATCAGGCCGGATCGGACTTGCGTCGATTCCAGGCAGAAGCTGAACAGCGCCGCGCGATGGCCGTCGCACACGAGCAGGAAAACGTAGCCAAACAGGCCGAAAATCGGGCGCTGGTCGTGCTGGCCGAGGCGGAAGTGCCTAAGGCGATCGCCGAAGCGTTTCGCAACGGGAACTTGGGCGTGATGGATTTCTATCGCATGAAAAACATGCAGGCCGACACCAACATGCGCGAGGCGATCAGCAAACCGGGTGAAACCGGCAAGGCGTAATGATGGGCATGATCCTGACCATCCTATGGGGCGAGGCATGGGTCGACTCACGGCGGCCGCTGAAAGAGACTGATCGGAACAAGGTCTGACGATGGAATTACTGGCAGCAATCGTCGAAATTCTGTTTGCCATGTGGAAGGCCGACCGATCCGTGCGCTCACAAGGGATTCCGTTCAGGGCTCCGCCGATCGAGTGGGGCCGGCTTCGATTGAAGCGGCGAAGGCCGTCATGAGCACGATTTTCGAACTTCTGTTCGAATTGTTTTGCGGCGTGTTTGGCTTGGCCAAAACGGCCCGGGACGCGTCGTCACCCTCGTTTCCTGTGATCCCGCCGCGTCCTCGTCATGGGCCGATCGCGCGGGGATTCCCGGCCATCGTTCGCGGCGAACAGAATTCCAAAGGGGCGAATATCAAATGAGTTTTAGTTCGATCCACCTCCTCGCCGAAAGTGATTTTCCCAAGGGCATCATTCCGGTGATCGTGTTCGTGATCTGGATCGCCAGCACGATCGTGACCGCCTTGAAGAAGAAAGCCGACGGCCAGCCGACGCAATCGAGGACGACACCAACGCCGAGCGCGCTGGAGGCGTTTCAGCGGGAGATCGCCGCACGGCTGGGGCAGCCGCTGCCGCCCGCCCCGCCGCCGTTGCGGACGCAGACGATGTCGCCGCCGCCGCTCATTGGGGGCAATCCGCAGATCAACATCCGCCAGAACCAACTGAAGCAACTGCAGGAGCAGCGCCAGCGGGCGATCAAGCAGGCCAAGCAATCGAAGAAGCGAGCCGTCCCCCCGCCGATGGTGCAACGCCCCGAGCCCGTCGCCCAACCCATCATCCCCGCCGCCATATCGCGGCCTGAGCCGATTGCCGGCCGCGCCACCCACGCGGCCCTGCCCGCGGTAAACGCCGTCGTCTTGGCCAAGTGGATGAAGCCGGCCACGCTCCGACAGCAATTCATCATTACCGAGATCTTCCAGCCGCCCCTTTCAATGCGGCATTAAACCGAAAACCCTACAAAAACGGTTTACGTGGGAATTAGGATTTCACCTATTTACCTGAGATTGAATCTCAATATACTTGCGGCCGCGTTTGCTTAGATGGCAAACGCGAGTTGATTTAACCTCTTTACGCCGGTTCAGCCCGGCAGGGATACAGGATGCGTATCAAAAGATGCAGTTTGGCGTTGGCCCTTGGGATGGCTAGCCTCTTGGCGTTTGATCGCCCCGCCCGGGCGGACAGCGCGGCAGATGATCACTACGGCCCGTTCGGTTTGCTCGACCACCGCAGCAAGTACAACACCGGCTGGTTCCCCGAGCCGCTGCTCACCGATGAAATGGACGGCGACCAGGAAGTCCGCCTGAATTACCGCCACTTCGAACAGCCCGGCACGCAAGTCACCGAAGTATCGGCCGAGGTCGAAAAGAATTTTGGCAACCTCACCATCGAACTCGAACTCCCCTACGAACGCGAAGCCACCCACGAAGACGGCGAGAGGGAAGTCGAAGAAGGTATCGGCCCGTTCGAGATTTCGGCGCGTCACCCGTTCGCCCAATACGTGAGCCCGAGCGGCGCGGTCGATCTCACCGTGGGCGCGCGGGTTGAACTGGCGATCGCGACGCAGACCGACATTTCCAAGGACAATGAAATCGTCTTCGGCCTGTACCAGACACTGGGCCTCGGCGAACATTTCAACATCCAGGCAAGCATCGGCTCCTCCACCATCTTCGGCCCCGGCGAAGACGGCGGCTCGAACGCGCTCGAGTACGCGGTGGTGCTCGGCTACAACCTCGACATCGACACGGCCGTTGTCTCACGCATCACGCCGATCGTCGAACTCGACGCCGAAACCGGCATGAATCACGGACTCGGCGGCAACACCTCCGTGCTCGGCGTGGTGGGCGGCGTGTTCACGTTTGCTCCGAACAGTTTGGGCCAGCCCAAGCTCGGCATCGGCTACATTTTCCCGATCAATGACGACGCCCGCGACGAGTTTGATTGGGGCGTTACGACGAGCTTGATATTTGAGTTCTAACGTAGCCTTGTCATCCTGAGGTACTCCCAAGGATAACGTCACGGGTTTTACGGGCAGTTTGAACGAGCACGATGCCGAAGATGCCCCAGCCGCCGTTCTGTGTAATCGTAAATCGGCGGAGCACGGCACTGGAGCCGCTGAGCGACAGGCCGTTCTTTCGGTTGAATGCGATCACGCAGTCATCCGACGTCGGTTTGCTGGCCGCGCCGAATTTGCCGGCATTGATTCCGGTGTCATTGTCGGCAAAGACGCACTGGAAGAATTCCGCTTGGCAATGAGTTAGGTTGACGTCGACCGATGCATTGCTGATCCATGCGCCGGACGGTTGTGAGCCCTTACTGTCTTTGAGCGTGATTCCGACCCAGCTTCCGCCTCCCTTGGCGGCTTTGAACAGCACCGGCGATTCCGAATCCCCCCCACCAGCAGCTTGCCGGCGATGCTTAACTCGCCGCCCGGTTCGACGAGCACGGTGTTGCCTTCCTCCACCTGCAGGGTTGACCCTTCCGGAACATAATACTTGCCGCGAATGACATACGGCGCAGGACGCGTCGGTAACGTGACCATCGCTTCTTTCTGCGTCGCCGTGAGAACACCGATCGCGTCGGACGTCTTGCGCGATTCTGACTCCTTTTTCTTCGCGTCAACGAGCAACCCTGCCAGGTCTGGCCCTGCATCGATTTTGCGTTGATCCGCCAAGATTACGGCGCGTTCGAGAAGGCCGACGGCTCGGTGAAATCGCCCGTCCTCCATCTCAGAATTAGCCACGGCGATCAATCGTGGCAGGAGGAGTGTCGCGGCGCGCCGTCGATCATCGTCCGATCCGACGCCGGTTCGCGTTTGAAGCAGGCTGATCACCCGATACTGGTAGACGCGCGACAGCTCTGAAACGTTAGCTCTGGCGTCATCCAGGATCTTGACGACCTGGCTCATTCCTGGCCAACAACAACGTGCCGCCGTTGCAGGTCATGAAGATCATGGGACATCAGTCTCTAGATATCATCTTGGCCTATTACCACGTCTCTGACGAGCAGCTTCGCGATTCGGTGAAGGGCGTGTCCTTCGCGGCGATGCTCGTGACCAGCGAAAAGGGGGTGATCGCAGCAGCCTAGAAATCATCGACACGAAACTAGCGAACTTCCAGCCAACCCGGCGGTGTCATCGCCGGGTTGGCTGTTCTTTACATATTCACTTATCAGGAGTTACAAATGAGCGACCAGAACGAAGTAGCAAGTCCGAAGGATCTGCGTCAATCGCCGATCAACGCCAGATCCTTCGGAGTACCTCAGGATGACGTCGTTTTTGGCGTGGTCGAAGGCGAGCTAGTTGCGCCGGTCGATCGCCACGGCAAGGATCGTTACATCTGCCGGCGTGATCCCGCTGATGCGCAGCGCCTGCCCTAAGCTGCGTGGCGTGAACTTGATCAGCTTCTGCCGAGCCTCATTGCGAAGCCCCACAACGCGGGCGTAGTCGAACTCCGTCGGGATCAATTTCGTTTCCA
>Ga0070665_100000702_pt1 | contig 44602 bp, 41 predicted proteins | sample KBSS13metaG_FD_65862 | JGI IMG/M metagenome (GOLD analysis project Ga0070665, IMG submission 65862) | Switchgrass rhizosphere microbial communities from Kellogg Biological Station, Michigan, USA - KBS S1-3 metaG | ecosystem: Host-associated > Plants > Roots > Rhizosphere > Soil ...
AGGGAGTGGCGCGCCTCGTACCCGTTCGGGGCGCCCTGCTGGTCGTGGCTCGACCAGATCTGCACCGCCGACGTGCCGATCCGTTCGGGGGTCGTGTGCTCGTGACCGGTCGCGACGATCTGCCGGGCCGCGCTGTCGGCGCCGGCGAGGGCGTCGGCGACCCCGGCCGCGCGATGGACCGCGGCGACGCGGACCACTGCTGTATCAGGGGCGGCCCGGGTCTCGCCATGACCGGTGACCGTGACCGTACGCATGGCGACATCCTGCCCGGCGCTGCGGCGGGGCAACAGGCTCAGGCCGAGATCTTGAGCGCCGCGAAGATCTCACGGGTCGCCTTGGACCGGTTCAGCGTGTAGAAGTGCAGACCGGGGGCGCCGGCGTCGAGCAGCTCCGTGCACAGCTCGGTGGCGATCCGGATGCCTTCCGCCCGGAGCGCGGCCGGGTCGTCCTCGAGCGGCAGGATCCGGGCCAGCGTCTCGGCCGGCATCTCGCGGCCGGACAGCCGCACCATGGTCCGCATCGAGCTCAGGCCCAGGATCGGCATGATCCCGGGCACGATCGGGAAGTCCGCGCCGACCTCGGCCGCACGGCGTACCAGCCCGGTGTAGTCGGACGCGCGCAGCACCATCTCGGTGATCGCGAACTCCGCGCCGGAGTCGTACTTCGCCTTCAGCACGGCGGCGTCGTGCCCGAGGGTGGGGGCGTCACGGTGGCCCTCGGGGAACGCCGCCACGCCGACCGAGAGGTCATCGCGGTCCCGGAGGAAGGCGACCAGCTCGGAGGCGTACTCGAGCCCGCCCGGCGTCGACGTCCACGGCGTGCCCGGTCCGCCGGGCGGGTCGCCACGCAGCGCCAGCACGTTGTGGATGCCGGCGCTGCTCAGCTCGTCGACGATCGAGGTCAGCTCGTCCGTGGTGTGTCCGACGCAGGTGAGGTGGGCCATCGGCAGCATCGAGGTGTCGTGGGCGATCCGGCGGGTGATCGCGACGGTGCGCTCGCGGGTGCCACCGCCGGCGCCGTAGGTCACGGAGACGAAGGTGGGGTGGAGGTCCTCGAGCTCGCTGATGGAACGCCAGAGCACCTCTTCGCCCTCGGCGTCCTTGGGTGGGAAGAACTCGAACGAGAACGAGGGTTGGCCGCTGCGCAGGAGGTGTCCGATGGCCGAGTCGTCGGGCATGCCCGCGAGTGTAGGGAGTACGGCGCTGTGAGTGGGGTCTCGTCCGGGTCCTGGTGGCCGCTGCTCGCCCGGCGCCTCCTAGGCTCGGCCCGTGACCGACAGCGTGTGGGACCAGGCCGAGTTCCGCGCGGGGGTGCAGAGGGCGCTCGACGCGTTCCTGGAGGAGCAGGCCGCTCGGCTCGCTCCCTTGGGTGACGACGTGGGTCGGCTGCTGGCCGAGGCTCGGGCGGCGGTGTCCGGCGGGAAACGGTTCCGAGCGGCCTTCTGCTACTGGGGATTCCGGGCCGTGACCGGCACGTCGTACGACGCCGCCGCGGAGGACGCCCTGGTGCGCGCCTGCGCGTCGTTGGAGCTCTTGCACGCCAGCGCGCTGGTGCACGACGACTACATGGACGCCTCCGACACCCGGCGCGGACGCCCGGCGACGCACCGCGGGTTCGAGGCCGAGCACCGGCGCGACGGCTGGCGCGGCGATGCCGAGCAGTACGGCGCGGCCGCGGCGATCCTGCTCGGCGACCTCCTGCTGAGCTGGGCCGACGAGCTCCTGCGCCGCTGCGGACTCCCCCTCGACCGCGTCGTGGCGGCTCTCGACGTCTTCGACCGCTGCCGGTCGGAGGTGATCGGAGGCCAGTTCCTCGACGTCTCCGTGCAGGCACGTGGCGCGGCCGACGTCGACGCGGCGATGACCGTGCTGCGCTACAAGTCGGCGAAGTACTCCATCGAGCGGCCCCTCCACATCGGGGCGACCCTGGCCGGCGGGTCACCCGAGCAGCTGCTGGAGCTCAGCGCCTTCGGGCTGCCCCTGGGCGAGGCGTTCCAGCTGAGGGACGACCTGCTCGGTGTGTACGGAGACCCGGAGACGACGGGCAAGCCGGCCGGCGGCGACCTGGTCGAGGGAAAGCGGACCGTCCTCGTGGCGCTCGCACTGGACGGCGCCCCGGCCGCCGATGCGGCCCGGCTCGACGAGGCCCTGGGGTCGCCGCTGACGGCCGAGCAGGTGACCGGGCTCCGGCGGATCATCGACGACTCGGGCGCCCATGCGCAGGTGGAGCAGGTGATCGGCGAGCTGGCCGGGAAGGCGACCGACGCCCTCGCGCGGGCCGACCTCGACGCCCGGGCCCGCGGCGTACTCCTGGAGCTGGCGACCGCAGCCACCGTCCGGGTGGTCTGACGGTTCGAGTGGGACCGGCTGCGGGGTTGCTCAACCAGCGCAATTGCGCTGGTTGGGCAGTCGATCAGGCCCTCAGGTTGTCGAACCGGCGCAATTGCGCGGTTTCGGCAGTTGGGTTTCGGCGGTTGCGGTTTCGGCAGTTGCGGTCGGCAGTCTCGACCAGGGCACCCGCGAACGACGTCCGAGCCCTTCAGTCGAGGGAGGGAACGCCCACGACATCGGGACCGTCGCCGCGGAGGAGGACCGCGAACCGGCCGCCCTTGTCGGCGTTCACGCGCCCACCGAGCACCGACAGCGCGACCGAGAACGCCCGATGGTCCTCACGGGCCAACGGTCCCCAGCCGTCCCAGAGCAGCACCCAGCCCTCGCTGTCCCCCGCGACCACGTCGCCCAGGCAGTCGGCGAGCGCGTCGAAGTTCTGGCCGTAGTAGTCCGGGAAGTGCAGCGCCTCCCCCACCGACTGGAGGAACTCCGCCTTGGTGGTGTGCTGCCAGCCGTCGACCTCGGCGAACTGCCAGCCGGCGTGCTCGACGGTGTGGCGCACGTCCTCGACCGGGAAGTGCCCGTGCCATCGGTAGATCCCCGGCTCGACGTGGTGGGCCAGGAGTCCGGCCAGTCCGCTCATGGAGAGATCCTCTCGAACGTTCGATAGTGGTCGTCGGTCCAGTACAGCTCGCCCCCGGAGCCCTCGATGATCCGCCGCGCTCCGCGGTCGCTCGCACCCGGGGTGGGGACGGTGTACTCGTGGTAATAGCTGCCGGCCTCGTCGGGCAGCAAGCCCTCACGGTTCTCGAAGACGACGCCGTCCCGGTCGTAGGGGAAGGGCCCGCCGGCCTTGATCAGCGCGACCGTGTGCACCGCCTCGGCGGGGAGCGAGGACAGCGCGACCCGTGGGATGTCGGCGGAGTCGGGACGGCCGCCGCCCCCGGAGGACCCGCCCTGGCTCACAGCCCAGGACAGGAGCGCCACGGCGAGGACCGCGACCAGGCCGACCCACAGTCGTCCGCGGGCCGCCGTGGACCTAGAGGGCCATCGCCTGCGCACGCCGCTTGGCCTCCGCCCCGCGGTTCTCGCGGAGGGCGTCGATCGGCCGGCCCGGGAGGTCGGCATCGGTGAAGAGCCAGGCGATGCACTCACGGTCGTCGTAGCGGCCGTCGTGCAGCACGGTCAGCAGCCCGCCCAACCCCTTGACGACCAGTCCGTCGTCGTCGAGGAACGCCGCCGGCACCCGGGGACCCGCCCCCGGCGTGGGGACGGCGGCGGCGAGCTCGTGGTCCTTGACCATCGTGCGGACCTTGGCCGGGGTCACCCCGAGGATCCGCCCGGTCTCGGTCCAGTCCAGCCACTCGTCGACGAGCTGTGAGAGATCGGCATCGGCCAGCGACGTCATGGGGCAACTCTGTCACGAGGCGTCCGCTCTCGGGAGGGCGCGGTCCCGCCGGTCGGGAGCGCCCTGACCTCCGCGTACGGCGCGCCGGTGGCCGGAGAGTGGGGTCTCGGCGAACCGATCCGTAGGATGGCCCGGGCCGGGTCACTTCCCCGACCGGGTGTATGGAGGGTCGACGTGGAGACTGGCACGCGCGCCCAGGCGGGCGCCGCCGCGGTCGTCGACCCCGTGACCGGTCACCTGCTCGACGGCCGCTACCGCATCGGCCGGCGGATCGCGCGCGGCGGCATGGCCAGCGTCTACGAGGCGCTGGACACCCGGCTCGACCGCACCTGCGCGGTCAAGATCATGCATCCCGGACTCGGCGACGACGATGCGTTCTCCGAGCGCTTCAAGCGCGAGGCCAGGGCCGCCGCCCGGCTCAACCACCCCAACGTCGTCAACGTCTTCGACCAGGGCGAGGACCCCTCGATCGACGGCGGAACGCTCTACCTGGTGATGGAGCTGGTCCGAGGTCACACCCTGCGCGACGTGATCCGCGACGAGGCACCGATGCCGCCGGGCAAGGCGTTGGCGGTGATGGAGCCGATCGTCTCCGCGCTGGCCGCGGCGCACCGGTCCGGTCTGATCCACCGCGACATCAAGCCCGAGAACGTCCTGATCGCCGACGGCGAGTCCGACGGCCGGGTCAAGGTCGCCGACTTCGGGCTCGCCAAGGCTGTCAGCGCCGACACCCAGCACACCGCGACCGGCGGCGTCATCATCGGCACCGTCTCCTACCTGGCACCCGAGCTCGTCGTCGACGGCACCAGCGACGCACGCGCCGACGTGTACGCCGCAGGGGTCGTCCTCTACGAGCTCCTGACCGGCGAGAAGCCGCACGCCGGCGAGTCCCCGATCGCGATCGCCTACAAGCACGTCCACGAGGACGTGCCGCCGCCCTCCCGCCTCGCCCCCGCGGTGCCCGCGTACCTCGATGCCCTTGTTGCGCGCGCCACCGCCCGCGACCGCGCCCAGCGCCCGGCTGACGCCGGCGTCCTGCTCCACCAGCTCCACCGCGTCGCCCAGGCGCTGGCCGGCGGCGTCTGGGACGACGAGGAGCTGACCACCGACCTCGCTCCGGCGCCGAGGCAGGAGCCGGTCACCGACGACACCAACGCCTTCGAGATCCTGCCGATCACGCCTCCGGACGAGCTGCCGCCGATGACGCAGCCGTTGGTCCAGGCCCGGAGCAGCGAGCCGGAGCCGACGACGACCACGCCGCGGCCGGTCTTCGAGCCGCAGCAGCTCGCTCCCCCTCCCCACGAGCCGCCGGTCCGGGTCGTCACCCACCCCGGACGATCGGGACGCTCGCGCCGCGGCCCGGCGCTCCTGGTCGTGGCGCTGGTGATCGCGCTCGCAGCCGGGCTCGGCGCCTACTGGTTCGGGTGGGCCCGCTACACGGCGACGCCCGGAGTCATCGGGCTCGGTCAGCAGGCCGCCGTCGTCAAGCTCGACCACGCCGGCCTGGACGCGAAGATCGGGCCACCGGCGTACTCCGAGACCGTCGCGAAGGGTCACGTCGTCGGCACCGACCCCGCCCCCGGCGCGCGGGTGCTCGACCACGGCACGGTGACCCTGACGATCTCGCTCGGCAAGGAGCGGTACGCCGTGCCGAAGGTCGCGCGAATGACCGTCGACCAGGCCCAGGACGCCCTCCTCCAGCAGCACCTCAAGTACGGCCGGTCGATCCTGCGCTACGACGAGTCGGCCCCCAAGGGCATGGTGCTCGGCAGCAACCCCGCGGCCGGCCGCCGCGAGCCGCCGGGCTTCCAGGTCGACCTGATCGTCAGCCGGGGCCAGCAGCCGATCCACGTTCGCGACTGGACCGGCAAGAGCGCCGACCGCGCACGCCTGGCGCTCGAGCACCAGGGCCTGGTGGTCGACACGAGTGACCAGGAGTTCTCCGACACGGTCCGCGAGGGACGCGTCATCGCCCAGGACCCCGTCGGCGGCATCCTGCACAAGGGCGACACGGTCTCGCTGACCGTCTCGAAGGGTCCCGAGCTGGTCCAGATCCCCGGCGACCTGCGCGCAATGGGGGTCGACGCCGCGACCGCGCTGCTCCAGGGCCTGGGCTTCCACGTCCGGACGGTGCACGCCGACGTCTACCTCGGCCTCGGCTACGTCGCTGGCTCCGACCCCAGCCCGGGCTCGATGGCCCGCAAGGGCAGCACCGTGACCCTCAAGATCGTCTGACCGCTAGCGTGGCGCCGGTGCCCGAGTCCCGCCGGTTGACGCTGATCGCGACCGCGGCACTGCTGGCCGTCACCGCCTGCTGGGGCTCGACGTTCTTCCTGATCCACGACCTGCTGGAGCGGGTCCCGACGCTGGACTTCCTGGCGGTCCGGTTCGCGATCGCCAGCGTCACGCTGATGCTGCTGGCGCCGAAGGCGCTCGGTCGCCTGACCCGCGAGTCGCGTCGGCAGGCCGTCGTCCTCGGCTGCCTGTACGGCGTCGCGCAGATCCTGCAGACCGCCGGCCTGGCGAAGACGCCGGCCAGCGTCTCCGGCTTCATCACCGGCATGTACGTCGTCGCGACGCCGCTCTTCGCCGCCCTCATCCTGCGCTCGCGGATCGGCGTCCTGACCTGGTTCGCGGTGGTGCTCGCGATGACCGGGCTCGGGGTCCTGACCCTGAGCGGCTTCTCGATCGGCTACGGCGAGGCGCTGATCTTCGTCGCGGCGATGATCTACGCGCTGCACATCGTCGGTCTCGGCGCCTGGTCGGACGCACGGCAGACCCTGGGCATGGCCATCGTGCAGCTCCTCGTGATCACCGTGATCTGCACGGTCTGCACCGCCCCCAACGGGATCGTCTTCCCCGATCGGACCGGCGACTGGGTGAGCGTGCTCTACATGGCGGTCTTCGCCGGGGCCGGCGCGATGATCGGGCAGACCTGGGCGCAGGCCCACCTGCCTGCGACGCGGGCGGCGATCATCATGAGCACGGAGCCCGTCTTCGCAGCTCTCTTCGCGGTGCTGTTCGGCGGTGAGAGTGCGACGGTCAGGATGATCTTCGGTGGCGTGCTCGTGCTCGCGGCGATGCTGATCGCCGAGCTCGCGCCCCGGCGCAAGGTCGAGGTGGAGGTCACGCATCTCGTGGTCTGAGCCTCGGCCGGACTTGTGGGCACCCGCCGACCTCCACCTAGATTGAGCCTCATGGACGGCCAGACCGAACGGTGCGCCCACTGCGGCACCCCCTCCACCGACGGGGGTCGCTTCTGCATCAACTGCGGGGCGGAGCTCGGCACCGAGCCGACCAACCCGCGGGTCTTCCCGTCGCCGTCCGACACCGCGGAGCGCGTCTACGACGTCCCTGCTCCGGCGTACGCCGTGTCGGCGCCGCCGGCCTCGACCGGCGCGCCGTACCAGCCGACGGCGGAGCCGGCGTACCTGGTGCAGGGCTCCGGATCGCCCCGCGGACCCGGCCCGGGGCTGTGGGTGGCCGTCGTGGCCGCGATGCTGGTGGTGCTGCTGCTGGGCGGGTTCCTGCTGTTCCGCGGTGGCGGGGGTGGCACCGGCGACACGACATCCCCCACTCCGCCGATCGTCCCGAAGACGGCCGGGGCGGCGAGCACGCCGGCGAGCACGGAACCGTCGTCGACGTCCGCGTCGACCTCCTCGCCGTCCGTGCACGTCACGGGCCCGGCGAGCGACGTCGCCGGCTTCGCCCAGGCATCGGCCCCGGCCCACGCCCCTTCGGGCGTCGACTTCAGCGGACGTCCGGTGACCTACGTCGCCGCCAACATGGTCGACGGCCGCAACGACACGTGCTGGCGGACCACCGGCGATGCGAGCGGCATGGTCCTCACCTTCCGGCTCGACCAGCCGACCCGGCTCTCCCGGGTGGGACTGGTCAACGGCTACTCCAAGATCGCCTACGACCGCGGCAAGCCGTTCGACTGGTACAAGGGCAACCGCCGCGTGCTCTCCGTCGAGTGGCTCTTCGACGACGGGAGCAGCGTGGCGCAGAGCTTCGGCGACGACCGGGCCATGCAGCAGATCCCGATCAAGCCGGTGACGACCAGCACCGTGCGGCTGCGGATCTCGTCGGTCTCGCCCCCGGGCAAGGGTCGCTCCGCGCGCGACGACACCGCAATCAGCGAGGTGCTCCTGCTCGGCCGCACGGGGTGACGGTCGGACGGGGCTCGCTGACCTCGTCGGGATCCCCGGCTGACCGGGGATCCCGTCGCTTCGTAGGTGTTGCAACCCCTACTAAGCGATGGGATCGCGGTCGTGCTGTGACCGATGGGACTGGTGGGGCTGGCCGTGGTCAGCGGTCAGAGCCTCGACAGCACCAGCGCGGCGGCCTCGGCGTCGGCACGGCTCACGTCGAGGTGGGTGACGATCCGAACGTGGGTCGGCCCGACCGGCGCGATCAGCACACCACCTTCCCGGGCCCCCGCGACGAAGTCCGCGGCGTCCTGGCGCGGCACGACCACGATGTTGGTCTCGACGGTGTCGGGGTCGAGGCCGCAGGCCTCGGCCAGCAGCTTCGCGTGCGTGTGGTCGTCGGCCAGCCGCTCGACGTGGTGGTCGAGCGCGTAGAGGCCTGCCGCCGCGAGGATGCCGACCTGCCGCATCCCGCCACCCATCCGCTTGCGCCGCACCCGCGCCTCCGCGATCGCGTCGCTGGTCCCGACGACCAGCGAGCCGACCGGAGCCCCGAGCCCTTTCGACAGGCACACGGACAGGACGTCGGCGCACGCGCCGTACGACGACAGCGCGACGCCGGTGGCGACGTGCGCGTTCCAGAGCCGGGCGCCGTCGAGGTGGATGCCGACGCCGACCGACGTGGCGTACGCGCGGAGGGACTCGAGGTCGGCGAGGGGTAGCACCGTGCCGCCGGCGAAGTTGTGGGTGTTCTCGACCGAGACGGCCGTCGTACGGACGAAGAACGGCCCCATGTCGGGGGCGTACATCGCCTCGATCGCCGCCTGGTCGATCTGTCCGCGCGGGTCGCGCCAGGTGCGCATCGTCAGCCCGGTCAACGCGCCGTGCGCGCCCAGCTCGGCGCGCGCGATGTGGGCCGACGCCTCGCAGAGCACCTCCTGCCCCGCGTGCACGAGCGACGCGACCGCGAGCACGTTGGCCATCGACCCGGTCGGGGTGAACAGCGCGTCCTCCTTGCCGAAGAGCTCGGCCACCCGCTGCTGGAGCGCCATCACCGTCGGGTCCTCGCCGTAGACGTCGTCGCCGACCTCGGCCTCGGCCATCGCACGACGCATCGGGTCCGTCGGTCTCGTGAGAGTGTCGGAGCGCAGGTCGATCGTCACGCCGCCACGCTAGTGCGGGCCGCTCCGTGACATTCGTCAGGGCCGATCGATGACGCGCGACATCCGCCGGCGGTGCGAGCCCTGCCTAGCGTCGAGGGCACGAGCTCCGCCGACGACCTGATCGTGGCCGCCCTCGTCCTGGGCTTCATCCTGTGGCGCCAGCTCCAGCCACGCTCCGTGCGCGAGGACAGTCCCTACCGGCTGGTGCTCGTGCTCGGCGTCGTCGGGGTGGTCGACCTGGTGGGGTTCGCCGACGCCCACCACGTCAATGCCATGGCCTGGTCGTTGCTCGCCGCGAGTCTCGTCGTCGGCTGCCTCTTCGGCGTCCTGCGTGGGGAGACCGTGCACATCTGGCGCCGCGACGGTGTCCTCGTGCGGCAGGGCAACGCGATCACCGTGGTGCTCTGGGCGGCGGGACTCGGCATCCACGTCCTCGTCGACGAGCTGATCAACGGCGTCGACAGCTCGGCCTCGGGGATCGGGGCCGACACGATCCTGCTCTACCTCGGCGTCGCGCTCGCCGCCCAGCGCTTCACCACGCTGCGTCGGGCCGGGCAGCGCAACCGCCTGACGTCGGCTCAGTCGAGGTGATGCAGCCGGTCCCAGATGACCGGCCACCCCGACCGCGGGTCGGTGCACACCGCGACCGGCTCGCCCTGCTCCTCGTTGTCGACACCGACGCCGTTGTCCAGCCGGGCGACGACCCGGCAGCTGAAGAGGGTGCGGGCCAGGTCGTACTGGCCGCCCACGATGACCACGGTCGTCGTGTCGTCCGGCGGCCGCGCCTGGTCGTGCAGCGCGTTCTGCCCGCTGTAGACCGGGATGTCCGGTCGGTAGCGCGCGATCGCGCCGGCCTCGCCGTAGTTGGAGGTCACGACGACGGCGTGCGCGCGGTCCGGGAGGGCGTCGTACGGCGCGGTCATCTGGTCGGTGTACGCCGGCCAGCCGATCGAGTCCTGGGCCAGCAGGTTGATCCCCGTCACCGGGGTGCTGCCGACCGATCCCACCGGCACCAGCGGCAGCCCGATCACCGCGGACACCGCGCCGTTCACCGCGAACAGTCCGCCCCAGACGCGTCCGAGCCGGCCCTCCATCGCCACGATCCCGGCCGCGAACGCCAGCGGGAGCACGAACACCGGGTAGTGCGGCTGGGCACCCGAGACGAACGTGAACAGCACGACCACCGCCACGACGACCACGAGGAACCGCACCCGCTCGTCCCGCCAGAGCGCCCGCAGACCGACCGCCCAGATCACGGCGAGCGGCGGGCCCAGGGCGATCAGCAGGAACACCCACATGAACCAGCGCACCTCACCCGCGTTGTTCTCGGCGAGGGCCTTCCCCATCCGCAGCTGCGGCACGCCGTGGGTCAGCTGGTAGATCACGTTGGGCAGCCCGATCAGCGCGGTCAGCGCGGCGCCGCCCCAGACGTACGGCGACGCGAGTCGCCGCCGAGGACCGACCAGTGCCAGCCCGACCGCGATCCCGGCGAGGAGGACCAGGACGAGGAGCTTGTTGTAGGTGGCCAGACCGGCCACGACGCCTGCCACCAGCCACCAGCGGGGCTGGTCGCGCAGCTCGGCCCGCAGCACGCACAGCAGCACCAGTCCCCACGCCACCAGGTCCGGCGCCGACGTCAGGAACACATGCCCGAAGACCAGCACCGCGGACGTGGTCGCCATCCCCCAGGCCGTCCAGGCCTGCGCCCGCGCTCCCCCGCCGAGCTCGCGGGCCAGCAACGCGGTCACCAGCACGCAGCCGACGGCGCAGAGGGTCGCCGGCACCCGCAGCAGCCACGGGCCGCCGTCGTACGACGAGGCGAGGGCGTGCGCGAGCAGCGGCGTCAGCGGCGGCTGGTCGACGTATCCCCAGGCCGGCTTCAGCATCGCGAAGTACAGCTCGTCGCGGTCGAAGCCGTAGCCGTTGCTGAGCGCGCTCAGGACCACCAGCACCACGGCGAGCGGCAGCGCGAGCCGACGCCAGGCGACGGCCGGCAGGTCCCCGAGCATCGGGACAGTCTGGCAGGGGGTGGCCTAGACCGTGCGTAACATTTCGGCCACGAGGAACGCCAGCTCCAGCGACTGCACCCGGTTGAGCCGTGGGTCGCACACCGACTCGTAGCGCGAGTTCAGGTCGATCTCGGTGACCTCCTCGCCGCCACCCACGCACTCGGTGACGTCGTCGCCGGTGAGCTCGACGTGGATCCCGCCGGGCCAGGTGCCCAGCGAACGGTGTACGTCGAAGAAGCCCTGCACCTCGCCGATGACGTCGTCGAACCGGCGGGTCTTGTAGCCGGTCGACGACTCGAACGTGTTGCCGTGCATGGGGTCGCAGACCCAGGCGACCTCAAGCCCCGCAGCGGTGACCTTGTCGATGAGGGCGGGCAGCGCGTCGCGGATGCGGCCGGCTCCCATCCGGGTGATGAAGGTGAGTCGGCCGGCCGTGTTGTCGGGATTGAGCCGCGCCGCCAGCGAGATCAGGTCGTCGGCGCTCGAGCGCGGCCCGACCTTCACCCCGAGCGGGTTGCGCACCTGGCTCAGCAGCTCGACGTGCGCGCCGTCGAGGTCGTTGGTGCGCTCGCCGATCCAGACGAAGTGGCCGGAGACGTCGTAGGCGTTGCCGGTGCGGCTGTCGATGCGGGTCATCGCGTGCTCGTACTCGAGCAGGAGGGCCTCGTGGCAGGTGTGGAAGTCGACCCGGTGGAACTCGTCGGGGTCGGCCCCGATCGCCGACATGAAGCGCATCGCGCGGTCGATCTCGTCGGCGACCTTCTCGTAGCGCTTGCCGACAGGCGAGTTCGAGACGAAGTCGGTGTTCCAGGTGTGGACCTGCCGCAGGTCGGCGTAGCCACCGGTGACGAACGCTCGCACGAGGTTGAGCGTCGACGCGCTCGAGTGGTAGGCCTCGATCAGCCGCTGCGGGTCGGGCATGCGCGACTCGGGGGTGAAGTCGAAGCCGTTGACGGCGTCGCCGCGGTAGGCCGGGAGGGTCACCCCCTCGCGGGTCTCGAGATCGGAGGAGCGCGGCTTGGCGTACTGACCGGCCAGCCGTCCGAGCTTGACCACCGGCACCGAGGCGGCGTAGGTCAGGACGACCGCCATCTGCAGGAGCACCCGCAGCTTGTTGCGCACGTTGTCGGCCGTGGCGCCCGCGAAGGTCTCGGCGCAGTCGCCGCCCTGGAGCAGGAACGCCTTCCCCTGGGCGACCTCGCCGAGCTTGACGGTGAGCTCGTCGCACTCGCCGGCGAAGACCAGCGGCGGCAGCGTCCGCAGACGGGCGACAGCGGTGTCGACGGCCGCGGCGTCGGGGTACGCCGGCTGCTGCGACGGGCCGAGCGCGTGCAACGACGCCAGGTCGGGGACGGCCGGCGCTGCGGAGCCGCCCATCGCCGTGGCTTGCCCTGAGGAGGCGAGGGACGAGCCGTCTCGAAGGGTCACCGGTCCAGAGTACGGCGCACGGCTCCACTCTCCGGCACCGACGACGTCATCCGGACGGCCCCGGCGGAATGCCGGCGCCCGGCGGCTCGTTGGCCTCGGCATGAGCGCTTCCAGGCGAGTGGTGGCCGCGGGCTTCGGCGGACCGGAGCAGCTGCGCGTCGAGGAGGTCCCGCTCGCCGAGCCCGGACCCGGAGAGGTCCGGGTGTCGGTCCGCGCCGCGGGCGTCAACGCCTACGACGCGAAGGTGTACGCCGCGGGGGACCCGGCGAAGCTGCCGATCCGGCTCGGCTTCGAGGCCGCGGGCGTCGTGAGCGCCGTGGGTGACGACGTGACGGGGTGGTCGGTCGGCGACGAGGTGATCGCGTTCCGGGCATCCGGTGCGTACGCCAGTGACCTCGTGGTCGGCGACAGCGCACTGACGTCGAAGCCGCCTGCCCTCGGCTGGGCCGAGGCTGCCGGTGTGATGCTCACCGGCGCGGCCGCGTGGCACACCCTCGAGGCGACCGGCGTGAGCGACGGCGAGACGGTGCTGGTGCACGGTGCCAGCGGGGGTGTCGGACTCGCGGCGGTGCAGCTGGCACGGCTCCGGGGGGCACGCGTGATCGCCACCGCCCACCCCCGCAACCACGACCTGCTGCGCGAGCTCGGTGTCGGCCCGGTCGCGTACGGCGAGGGTCTGCTCGAGCGGGTCCGCGCCCTCGCTCCGGACGGGGTCGACGCGGCTCTCGATCTGGTGGGCACCGACGAGGCGATGGACGTGTCACTGGCACTGGTCGCCGACCGGTCGCGGATCGCCACGATCGCCAACTTCGAGCGGGCACCGCGTGAGGGCGTGAGGTTGCTCGGCAACGGCCCGGGCGCAGACGCCGGCACCGAGATCCGCGATGCCGCCCGCGCCGAGCTCGCCCGGCTCGCCGGCGCCGGGAAGCTCCGGGTGGTCGTGGGGGCGACGTACGCGTTGGACGACGCGGCCGACGCCCACCGCCAGATCCTCACCGGCCACACCACCGGCAAGCTGGTGCTGCTCCCCTGAGGCCGGACGGGTCAGTCGGGTACGCGAACCGAGAGGCCCGAGGGTCCGCCCGGCACGGACAGACGTCGGTAGCGGTCGAGGGTGCCGAACCCGCACAGCTGCAGGGCCCGCACGAGGTGGCGGTCGACGGGACGGTCAAGGATGAGCACCGGCCTCCGATCCGCGGACAGGTCACCGTTGCGGCACGCCAGCTCGAGGATGCCGGCTGTGCGCGTGGGGCTGACGGCGTCGGTCCAGGTCGAGCCGGCGGGGACGCCGCCCAGCAGGTAGGTGAGGCCGGCCTTCTGGTCCAAGGTGATCATCGGCGTCCGGTCACGCACGACGTAGGGAGCGAGAGCGGTCTCGAGAGCGGAGTACTGCCGGGCGGTGGCCGGCGCGAGACGCACCCCGAGGGACGGGACATGCACCGTGTCCTCGCCGAGCCCCGTGGTCTTGAACGGGTTCCGCAGCGTGGTCGACCCGGCGATCATCGACGTCGCGACGACGAGGACGGCGAGGTTGACCAGCACCGCCGAGGTGCCGATCGGGAAACCGGCCCCGTCGGCCGCGAGCACCAGGACCAGTGCCGACCAGGCCGCCAGGCACTCGCCGGCGACGTAGGGCAGCTCGACGTTCGTCCCGGCGGCCTGGGCCAACGGCACGAGGAGCAGGACCAGCACGACCCACCGGTCCTCGGACGAGGCGGGCAGGAACGTCGGCCGGGACAGGGCGGCGGCCACCACCGCGGCGATCAGTCCGCCGAAGGCGATCCCGACCATGACCCGGCCGCGCTGGTCGCCACCGTGCCAGCCGAGGGCGAACGGGAGGACGGCAGTCGACAGGACCGCCGCGCCGGCCAACCAGGCGCCGGCAGCGGACCTGCGCCCGCGACGGGAGAGGGCCCGAGCGACGAAGGTTCCGACGAGCAGCACCAGTCCCAGGACGACCGCTCCCACGAAGAGCTGAAGAGTGCTCGAGACGTTGGTACGGGCGAGGTAGGCGAAGGAGTGGCTGGCCACGGTGGTCAGCTGCGAGACCCTCCACATGGTGCTCGCGAAGCGATCCAACGAGACCAGGAAGACCTGGCACACGACCAGGGCGACCACGGCGCCCGCCACCACCAGCACGGCGTACCGGACCGCGGCGCGGTGCTCCCGCCTCACCAGGACCCAGCCGGCGACGCCGAGCGTGAGCACCAGCACCGGGGCCGCCGTCCACTTCGTGACGACCAGGACCACTCCCACCGCGCCCGAGACGAGCGGGATCCAGGGAGCCACCCGGGGCGCGCGCACCAGGGTGAGCAGCAGCAGGGAGATCAGGACCAGGCTGGCGTCCGCGGTGAGGTCGTAGTAGCCCGGCGTCAACGGCGTCCAGAGGTACGACATCCCGCCGCAGGCCGTGAGGAGCAGCACGAGGCTGGTGCGCGAGCTGGGCAGCACCCCGTCGCGTGCGTGCGACAGCCAGGCCACGAAGGTCCACCCGAACCACGCGTTCGCCCCGAGGACCATGAGGAGCCGCACCAGCCGGAGGAGCGGAATGGACTCTCCGAGCGCCTCGAAGACGGGACCGAGGAAGTACTGGGCTCCGGAGACGAAGTAGGGGTTGGAGTGCCAGAAGCGGTACGAGAGGACGTAGGTCCCTTCGTCCTGCACCGCGAAGCCTTTGTCCAGCATCAGCAGGGCCGGGACCGCCCAGCCCAGGATCGACGCGACCGAGACGATCGCGAGCCACCGGCCTCGCCGCCTGAGCCTGCCGGCGAGACCCAGACACATGCGCCGAACTATCCCATCGACCCGCCCGTGAACCCGGGCGTCCTCCCCTGCGAGTCGAGGGCGAGAGCTGAGCCCTGGCCAGGGCTCAGCCGAAGAAGACCTGGGCCTCGGCGTACTCAGCGGCGGAGACCAGCTTGAGCTCACCGGTCCCCTCGATCAGCGGGACGCGGACGATGTCGGTGCCGCGGAGGGCGACCATCTTCCCGAAGTCCTGCTCGGCCACCGCGTCGATCGCGTGCAGGCCGAAGCGGGTGGCCAACCAGCGGTCGAACGCCGTGGGCGTGCCGCCTCGCTGCACGTGCCCGAGGACCACGGCCCGGGCCTCCGCGCCGGTGCGCTGCTCGATCTCGGCAGCGACCCGGTCACCGATGCCGCCGAGTCGGACGTGGCCGAACGCGTCCACCTCCCCCGACACCAGCGACATGTCGCCGCCCTCGCGCGGGACCGCACCCTCGGCCACCACGATGATCGGCGCGTACTGCGTCTCGAAGCGCTTCCGGACGAGGTCGCAGACCTCCTCGATGTCGAACGGCACCTCGGGGATCAGCACGACGTTCGCGCCGCCTGACATCCCGGCGTGCAGCGCGATCCAGCCGGCGTGCCGGCCCATCACCTCGACCACCAGGGCGCGGTGGTGCGACTCGGCGGTCGTGTGCAGCCGGTCGATCGCCTCGCTGGCGATGTTGACCGCGGTGTCGAAGCCGAACGTGAAGTCGGTGCCGGACAGGTCGTTGTCGATCGTCTTCGGTACGCCGACGACGTTCACACCGAGGTCGGCCAGCTTGGTCGCGACCCCGAGCGTGTCCTCGCCCCCGATCGCGATCAGCGCGTCGATCCCACCGGCGGTGAGGTTGGCCTGGATCTGCTCGACTCCCCCGTCGATCTTGAAGGGGTTGGTCCGGCTCGAGCCGAGGATCGTCCCGCCGCGCGGCAGGATCCCCCGCACCTGCGCGACGCCCAGCTCCATCGTCAGCCCTTCGAGCGGGCCCTTCCAGCCGTCGCGGAAGCCGACGAACTCGAAGCCGTCGACCCCCACGCCCTTGCGTACGACGGCCCGGATCACCGCATTGAGTCCGGGACAGTCGCCGCCGCCCGTGAGCACTCCGATCCGCATGCTGACTCCTGACCGACTTGGATCGTTACAAGACTGTCGCCAGCGTAGGGCGTCGTACGGCGGCGACGTCAACGGTCCACCACTCGGTGCCGGTCGCATATGTCAGGGCTCCGGACGCGCGACGCCCCGGGCCCACCGGGCCCGGGGCGTCGCGGTGAGACGGACTAGCGCTTGACCACCTTGATGGTCTGGTGCGCCCGGCCCGGCAGGTAGTCGGCGTTGCCGCTCTGGTTGGCGTAGACGTAGCAGTGACCCACGTGGGTGAACGTGACGACACCGCTGCGAACCCGGCATGCTCCCGTCGCGCTGACGCGCACGCGGTGCCCGGAGGCGCCACCGGCGGTCCGCGGCCGGTAGGTCTTGCCGACCTTGCGCTTCGCCGGGTTCACCGACGTGAAGGTCACCTGCTGGTCGCCGCGGCCGATCGCGATCTGCTGGGACACCGTCGCGGCCGGCACGTACGTAGCGTTGCCGTCCTGGTCCGCCGCGATGATGCAGGACGTGGCGTGGTCGAACGTCACGTGTCCTTGAGGTGTGACGGTGCAGCCGCTCTCGGACGACCCGGCGAGCGAGTAGACCACCGGGGTCTCGGACGCTCCCCCGGTCGCCGTCACCTGGTACGCGCCGTCCACCTGCGGGCGCTGTGCCGTCGAGGTGAAGGTGATGGCCTGGCGGTGCCGGATGGTCACCGCCTGGTCGCCGTAACCCGGCGCTACGCCCTCCCCACCCGGCTGAGTCGCCTCGATCGTGCAGACGCCCGCGCGGTTGAGCTCGACCTCGGCGGTGCCGTCGCCGTTGTCGGTGACCTGGCACTGCCGCGACGTGGCCTTGGCCCCCGCGAACGTGATCGGGGCATCGGACTCGTCCGTCGAGGCACTGACTGTGTAGGTGTCGCCCGGCACCGCGTCGGTGGGCGCGTCTGAGGTGAAGGGGATGTCACGCTCCTGGACCGCGGCCACGTCGTAGGCGTACCCGCCGGCCACCGTCGACAGCGAGCCGTCGGGACTGCGCTGGACCGTCGAGGGCACCGCGAAGTCGGCGTCGAAGACGTTGCCACGGCTGTCGGCACCGATGCCGACCGGGTAGGCGCCGTCCCCGAAGGAGACGTTCGTCTGGGTTCCGTCGGGCGCGACCTCGACGACGGTCGCGAGCCCCGGGTCGGCGATCCACACGTTGCCATCGGCGTCGACATCGACTCCCGAGGGATAGGAGAGCCCGGACCCGATCGTCGTCTGGACCCCGCCCGGGGTCATCTTGAACACGGCAGCGCTGCAGAAGCTGGTCACGTAGACGTTGCCGGCGTCGTCCACCGCAAGACCGTTCGGGCAGTGCAGGTTCGCGAAGGGCAGGGTGGTCTGCGTGCCGTCGGGTGCGAGCTCCACCACCCGGTTGTTCAGGTTGTCGCCGACGAAGACGTCTCCCGCGGCATCGACTCCCACCCCGATCGGGTAGCTGAGCCCGGTGAACGGCAGGGTCGTCTGGGTCCCGTCCCAGGCCACCTCGACGACGGTGTTGTTGCCCCCGTCGGCGACGAACACGTTGCCGTCGGCGTCGGTGGCGACACCCATCGGGCCGCTGAACCCCGAGCCGACCGTGCTGGAGGTCCCGTCGTGGTCGATCTTCTCGACCACGCCCGTCTCGTAGTCGGCCAGGTACAGGACGCCATGCTCGGCCGTCGCCGGACCGGCCGTGTCCTGGGACAGCTTCGGCAGCAACTGGCTGCGCGTGTGGTCAGTGGCGGGCGCCACGGCATGGGTCTGGCCGTGCCGGCCGGTGGCCGCGGTGGCCGGGCCGGCGAGCATCGGGGCCACGGACAGCGCCGACGCAGCGAGCAGTGTGACGAGAGGCGCGACGCCGCGACGGCGCGCCGGACTGAGGACAAGCATCATGAAGGGGGGGTCTTCCTGGTTGTCGGGCCCGAGAGCGACACAACGAGACTCGGTGTCTCGGGAGAGGCGGCGGAGAGCTCCACCGTCCTGAGCACTCCAACACGGCGCAACGTCCGCGGGAGTCCGAACGCCGAACGGACTAGGGAGTGCACCCGATCGGCCACGATCCGATCGACGGCCGGGAGCTCAGTCGGACAGCGCCACCGGCGACTCAGGACCGGGCACCGGTCGGGTGGCCGGGTCGGGCTCGGGGACGTTGGTGACCGGCCGGCCCACCTGTGGCATCCGTCGGGCCAGCACCTCGATCAGGAGCGCCCAGAGCAGGCAGATCAGCACCGGGCCGCCCCAGGTCGCCAGCGAGCCGCGCGCGAGCAGCGCGGAGTAGAGCAGGGGAGACACCGCGGCCGACGCGCTCCACGCCAGCTGCGTCGCCGCCATGTAGCGGCCCCGCTGGTCCGCCGGCGGCGTCTCGGCCGACAACGCCGCCACCACCGGTCCGGCTGTCATCTCCGCCAGCGTGTAGACGAACGCCGCCACCAGCACCAGGACGACCGCACCGGTCACGGACAGTCCGTCGGCGACGTAGAACATGGCGTACGACGCGACCGAGAACGCCACGGCGGCCTGCAGCACCCGGCGGCGGGTCGACCCCGTCATCGCCTTCACGACGAGGCCCTGGCCGACCCCGATCATGACCGTGTTGATCACGAAGACGGTGCCCGGGATCCAGCCCGGCAGCCCGAGCGTGTCGACGAAGTAGACCGGCATCGAGACGTTCAGGGTCATCGCGCCCATCGCGTAGCAGAAGATCACCGCGATCAGGACCCGGTAGCCGCGGTCGGAGAAGGCGACCCAGGCGCCCTGTCGCGGAGCGGCCCCGTCGGCCGCGGGCTCCGGCCGGCCGCCGGCCGCGACGCCGATCATCAGCACGAACGCCAGGAGGTAGGACGCGGCGTTGGCCACCACGACGGACTGGAACGCCGTGCCGGAGCCGATCGTGAGCGCGACCGCCGACAGGACCCCGCCCACGCCGTAGCCGGCGTTGCGCATCGCCTGCAGGAAGCCGAACCACATCTCGCGCTCTCCGGGCCGGGTGATCTGCGTGATCATCGGCCCGAGGGCGCTCCAGAACGCCTGCCGGGTCGCCGTCGCGCAGAACACCAGCACGCTCACGGCGACCAGCGAGTGGGCGAACGGGTACAGCAGGAACGCCACCGCCGCGCCGGCATTGCCTCCCTGCATCGCGACCTTGGGCCCGAGCCGGTCGACGAGCGAGCCGAGGTAGGGCACCACCAGCAAGGCGGCAGTGTTGGCGACCGTCATCGCGAGGCCGAGCTGGACCAGCGACAGCGAGGTCTGGTGGAGGAAGTAGAGCATCGACAGCGGCATCCAGATGCCACTCCCCAGCGCGTCGATCGCGAGCGCCGACACGAACCGGCGGTGCGGTCCGATGTCGGGGAACCCGAGTCGCTGCAGCATCAGCCCATCCTCCAACTTCACGTGCGCTTCAGGTCAAACCGATTGATCCGTGCGCCGCTACGGTGACGCCATGACGTTCTCCATCGTGGCGCGATCCACCGACGGTGAGTCCTGGGGCGTGGCCGTCGCCTCGAAGTTCCTCGCGGTCGGAGCGGTCGTCCCGGCCGCCGTCGCCGGCGTGGGTGCGATCGCCACCCAGGCCGACGCGAACGTCGCCTACAAGGGCCTCGCCCTCGCTCACCTCGACGAGGGCGCCACCGCGTCGGTCGCCCTGCAGCGGCTGCTCGAGGAGGACGACGGTCGCGACGAGCGGCAGGTCGGGATCGTCGACGTCGAGGGGGGCGCCGCGAGCCACACCGGGCACGCGTGCCTGGACTGGGCCGGCAGCGAGACCGGCGACGGCTACGCGATCCAGGGCAACATCCTGGCCGGCGACTTCGTGGTCGCCGCGATGCAGGACGCCTTCGAGGCCAGCGACCCCGACGAGCCGCTGGCCCGCCGCCTCCTCGCTGCCCTGGCGGCCGGTGACGACGCCGGTGGCGACCGCCGTGGGCGGCAGTCGGCGGCGCTGCTCGTCGTACGCGAAGGAGCGGGCTACGCCGGCGGCGACGACGTCGCGGTCGACCTGCGTGTCGACGAGCACCCCGACCCGGTCACCGAGCTGTCCCGCCTGCTCGACCTCAACGACCTCTACCTGACCGCGTCGACCCCGGCCGAGCAGGTCACCGTCACCGACGAGCTGCGGGCCGAGATCGACGAGCACGTCCACGCGCTCGGGTTCGGCAGCCTCAACGACTGGGCCGGCACCGAGAACTACGAGATGCGGGTCGACGCCGCCGGAGCCTGGATCGACCAGCAGATCCTGGAGCGGCTCCGCGACGCCGCGCGTGAGGTCGGTCGGTGAGCGTTCTCGCCATCGATGCCGGCACCACCGGTGTCACCGCGCTCGTGGTCACGCCCGACGGGCGGATCGCGGCGCGCGGTTACCAGGAGTTCGCCCAGCACTTCCCCCGGCCCGGCTGGGTCGAGCACGCCCCGGAGGAGATCTGGCAGGCGACGCTCGAGGCGACCCGCGCCGTGCTCGCGTCGTACGACGTCTCGGAGCTGCGAGCGGTCGGGATCACCAACCAGCGGGAGACGGTCCTGCTCTGGGACCGCGAGACGCTCGGCTCGCCCCGCCGCGCCATCGTCTGGCAGGACCGCCGCACCGCCGCCATCTGCGAGCGGTTGCGTGACGAGGGGCACGAGGAGCGGGTCACCGAGCTGACCGGGCTGCGTCTCGACCCCTACTTCTCGGGCACCAAGCTCACCTGGCTGCGCGAGAACGAGCCGCACACCTGGGCCCTGGTCGAGCAGGGGCGGTACGCCGTCGGCACCGTCGACTCCTACCTCGTCGCCCGGATGACCCGCGGCACCTGGCACGTCACCGACGTCTCCAACGCCAGCCGGACGCTGCTGCTGGACCTCTCGACCGGGCAGTGGTCCGACGAGCTGTGCGACCTGTTCGGGGTCCCGCGCGACGCGCTGCCCGAGCTCGTGCCGAACTGGGGCGAGATCGCGACCACCGACCCGGCGACGTTCTGCGGGCTCGAGCTGCCGATCGCCGGGATGGCGGGCGACCAGCAGTCCGCGCTGTTCGGGCAGACCTGCTTCGACGCCGGCGACGCCAAGTGCACCTACGGCACCGGCTCGTTCATCCTCACCAACACCGGCCCGGCGTTGGAGCGCTCGGACGCGGGGCTGCTCTCGACCGCGGCCTGGCGATCACCCGACGGTGACCTCACCTACGCCCTCGAGGGTGCGATCTTCGTGACCGGTGCCGCCGTGCAGTGGCTGCGCGACGGGCTCCAGATCGTGGGTTCGGCCGCCGAGACCGAGGCGATCGCGGCGACCGTCGACTCGTCCGAGGGCGTGGTGTTCGTGCCCGCGCTGACCGGTCTCGGCGCCCCCCACTGGGACCCGCACGCGCGCGGCACGATCCTCGGCATCACCCGCGGCACGACGCGAGCCCACCTGGTGCGGGCGACCCTGGAGGCCATCGCCTTCGAGGTGCGCGACGTGCTCGCGACCATGCCGGACACCGGCTCGGGGGCGCTCCGGGTGGACGGCGGTGCCTCGGCCAACGATCTCCTCTGCCGGCTCCAGGCCGACCAGCTCGGCGTCCCGGTCGAGCGGCCGGAGATCGTCGAGACCACGGCACTCGGCGCGGCGTTCCTGGCTGGCCTCGGCGTGGGCGTCTGGGACTCCACCGACGACCTGCGCGAGACCTGGCAGCTCGACGCCCGCTTCGAGCCGACCGACGACCCCGACGCCCGAGCGACCGCCGACGCGGCGTACGCCCGGTGGCAGGAGGGCGTACGCCGCTCCCTCGCCTGGGCGGACTGACCCGGCGGACACGGTGGCACGGATCAGGGGATCCCGCGGTTGTCGGGCGTGATCACGAAGAACCAGTTGAGCCAGATCAGCTGCGTGAGGATCCCACCGACGGCGAGCGCCGTCAGCAGCGAGACGCGCACGGTCCGGGAGAGGCCGTGGCCGTCGACACGACCGAACGGCCACCAGGCCGGGCCCACCATCAGGCCGTACCGGACCAGACTGAACGTCACCGGGGTCGTGGCCAGGATGAAGAGCGGGTAGGCGGCCGTCCACACCCGGAGGCCGGGTGTCCAGTGCCTGCCCTTCAGCGCGATGAGGAGGGCGCCGCCCACGACGAGGACGACGAAGAGCCATCGCGACGCTGTGGCGCCGTGGACCAGCGAGGAGAGCCACGTGTCGGCACCGTTCCCCGCGACGTCCACGCGCCACGCATGCTGGGTCTTGGAGTACGCCGACCAGTCACCGACCACGAGCCCCGACACCAGCGGCCAGAGACCCGCGAAGGCGACGAGCGCGGCCGTCACCCCGGCCAGCTCCCAGCGTTCGCGTACCGGGAACGGATCCGTCTCACGCCGCCGCCACCGGCGCATCATCTCCACGCCGGTCACCAGCACCAGGGGCAGCGTGATCGGCCGGGTGAGAGCCAGCAGCAGTCCCACGACGAGCAGCCACCCGTGCCGACGGCGTTCGAGGCAGGTCAGGGCGACCACGAGGAGGAGCAGTCCTACGCTGTCGGAGTAGGCAGCCTGCAGGATCGGGGCCGCGGGTGCGAAGCAGATCGCGAGGATGGTGAGCGCGGCCAGGTACTCGCTGCAACGGGCGCGCAGAAGCCGGTAGAGGAGGCACATGGCGACCGCCCCCGCGGTGATGCTCACGATCGACGCGGCCGCGCCGAAGGAGAACCCGACCAGCGTGAAGACCCACACCAGGGCAGGGAACATCGGATAGAACGCCCACACGTTCTCCTGGACGACGCCGTTCTTCGTCGGCAGGTGCTGCGGGTAGCCGTGCTCGACGATCGAGCGGTACCACTGGCCGTCCCAGTTGGCGATGACGTGGAAGTAGGACGCCGGGTCCACCAGGGTCGGCATGGGCATCGTCGGGTCGAGGACCGACGCGTCCACCTGGCGGCGTGCCACCAGCAGGATCAGGACCGTGTCGACCAGTCGGGAGAACGCGAAGATCCCCAGTGGCACCGCGAACCACGGCAGCCGTCGAAGGAGTCGCACGACGACGCAGGCTAGCGGCGCGCGAGCTTGTCGACGGCCTTCTCGGCCATGTCGCGGGTCTTGGTCGCGGCGGCGTGCGCGGCCTCGGCCTCGCCCTGCGACTCCTCGGCCTCCTCGAGCTCCTCGTCGGTCTCCTCCGCCGCCGACTCGAGCTCGGTCAGCTTCCGCTTCAGCTCGTCCATCTCCGACTGCAGCTGCAGGCTCCTCGCCTGCAGCTCCTCGACGACCGTCGTGACCTCAGCCAGGGCTGCCTGGGTCTCGTCCACGGTCTCCTGGGCGGCCGCGAGCGCCGACTCGGCCTCGTCGCGCTTCCGGGCGGCTTCGTCGTCGGCGTTGTTCGGTACGACGTGCAGGTCGGGCGGCGCCGGCGCCTCGCCGGTGGTCGCGGTGGCGGCGAAGCCGAGCGCCTCCGGCACCGCGACCGCCGCGGCGACGTCCACCTCGTCGACGCCGGTGGAGGCGAGCGCGGCCGTGAGCAGACCGCTGCGGACGGCCTTCGCGCACTCCGGGTCGAGCATCGCCGCGGTCAGGGTCGCCTCCACCTGGTCGGCGACGGACTGGGTGACCTTCACGCCCTCGTCCTGGGCGAGCGCACGCGCCTGCTGGGTCACCGCCGAGGTCAGCTGTCGCCGTTGCTTGGTGAGCGCGCGCAGCTCGGCGCCGTCCATGCCTTCCTGCGCGTCGCGCAGTGCCGTGCCGACGCCGATGAGCTGCTCCACCTGGTCGGACTCGCGCCGGACGAACAGGTTGACGACCCACGCGGCGACCGACGGCTTCTTCAGCTTCTTGACCGCCGCGGCCAGCTCCTTGTCGGCCTTGAGCTCCTTGGCCCTGGCGTCGCGGGCCGGCGTGAACTCCTCCTGTGGCAGCGCATAGAGCTGGTCGGCGATCTCCAGCAACGTCGCGGCGTCGGAGCTCATCGGCCGTACTCCAGCTCCACGGGGTACGGCGGCCACTCGGCCTGCTGCTCGCGCCCGGTCGACGCCCACCCCAGATGCTCGTAGAACCCGCGAGCCCGGGCGTTGTCCCGCAGCACCCAGAGGCGTCGTACGCCGGCCGCCCGCTCGACCGCGCGCCGCGCCAGGCCACGTCCCCACTGCTCCGGACGGACCCCGAGGTGCCGCAACCGCTCCGCATCCCAGGCCAGGTAGACGTCGAGCCGTTCCGGCGGACCCACCACCTCGACCGACACCTTTGGGTCGGCGACCAGCCGGAGCCAGCGCTCCCGCACTTCGTCGTCGGGGTACGGCACGTCGGGGAACACGTGCGCGAGGGCCACCAGGTTGGTGTCGCGCTCCAGGGCGGTCAGCGCGTCGGCGTCGTCGGTCGTCGCGGGGCGGAACAACGACGCCTCCCGCTCACTCGTCGACGTCGTCATCGTCTTCGTCGTCCGGCTGGTCGAGCCCACGCTCGATCGCGTAGCGGGTGAGCTCGACGCGGTTGTGCATCTGGAGCTTGCGCAGCGTGTTCTGCACGTGGTTCTGCACGGTGCGGTGCGCGATGACGAGGCGATCGGCGATCTGCTTGTAGCTCAGGCCCTTGGCGACCATCTTGAGGATCTCGGTCTCGCGCGCCGTGAGCTCGTTCTCCGGCTCCGGCTCGTCGGCACCGCCCTCGTTCATCCGGCGGAACTCACCGAGCACCAGCCCGGCCAGGCCCGGCGTGAACACGCTGTCGCCCGCGGCCACCCGGCGTACCGCCTCGAGCAGCTCCTGTCGCGACGCCGACTTGACCAGGTAGCCCGTGGCGCCGGCCTTGACCGCCTCCAGCACGTCGGCGTGCTCACCCGAGGCGGACAGGATCAGCACCCGCGCGGACGGGTCGTGCCCGAGGACGTCGGCGGTGACCTCCACGCCGCCCGGGCCGGGGATCTGGAGATCGAGCACCACGACCTGAGGTCGCGCCGCCCGGAACCGGGCGATCGCCTGGTGGCCGTCCGCGGCCACGGCGACCACGTCGAACCCGGCGTCCTGCAGATCGCGCTCGACCGCGTCGCGCCACATCGGGTGGTCGTCGACGACCATGACCCGCAGCTTCGGCTCGGCAACCTCGCCCACCAGGTCGGACATGCGAGGCACCCTAAGGCACGTACCGGCCCCGGCGGTGCTGCAAGGGCTCGTCGTCGGCACCGATCTCGAGGTGCTCCAGCACGGTCGTGACCAGCATCGACCAGCCGACCTCCTGCTGCGACTCCAGCCGTACGCCGGCCCAGGTCCCGGCGGTGGTCAGCCGGGGTCCCCACTCCGTGGTGACGAACTCCGCCTGCCGGAACATCCCGCCCGGCGCCGGGGCGGTCCCGGCGAACATCTCGGCCAGGTCGCGGTGCTCCCGGCCGAGCAGGTGCACCACCGCCCGCCCGGTCGCGAGCAGCCGTTCGGTGAGGTCGGCGTCGGGGTCGAGCAGGGCCAGGGCGCGGGCGTCCTCCCCCGCGGCCACCACGAACGAGGTGACCGTCAGCCCCGCGCGGTCGCCGCCCTCGCCCGAGGTCCACAGGCTCACGGTGCCACCGACCCGGCCGCGGAACCGGCGGACCGGGTCGGGCTCGGGATCGCGGAACGGGTGCTCGGCGTGGATCGTCACGCGGGCGAGCCTACGGCCGGGTCAGCGCGGGAAGGTCAGCTCCCACTCGGTGCCGAAGTCTCCGGTGGTGAGCTCGACTGCCCCGCCGAGGTCGGCCACCCGGCCGCGGATCGACGACGAGACACCGAGGCGCCCCTCCGCCTCGGCGTCGACGAGCCGGCCGTCGGGGATGCCGGGCCCCTCGTCGCGCACCGACACGTGGATGGACTCCGTGGCGGCCTCGAGCAGCACCCACGCGGGCGCGTCCGGGCCGACGTGGGCCACCACGTTGTCGAGGCAGGCCGCCACCACAGCGACGATCTCGTCGGCGGTCGTCCGCGGCAGGAGTACGCCGGGCGAGGGCGTGGCCACGGACACCCCGGGTCGGCGCTCGAGGGCCGAGAGCGCCCCGACCAGGTCGACCTGCCCGGGGGTCGGGTCGACGGCATCCTGCTGCCGGATCAGCGCGCGCAGCGCCTGCTCCTGCTGCCCTGCCAGTCGGCTCAGGTCGGCGCCGTCCGGGCCCAGGTCGGGGCCGCGGCGCTGGACGAGGGAGAGCACCTGGAGCACGCCGTCGTGCACCGCGCGGGCGAGCTTGGTGCGCTCGACCGCGGCCGCGGCGGCGCGCTCGGCGGCCGCGGTGCGGGCTGCCGAGCGGAGCAGGGAGTCGACCATCAGGCCGACGATCGGCCCGCCGATCAGGAGCAGGAAGAGGTTGCCGTAGATCGTCTCGGACAGGTAGTGCCGGGTCGCGAAGTCGTCCAGCGACAGCAGCACCGCCGCGACCAGCCCGCCGTACAGGCGCCAGTGGATGGCCCAGGCGAACATCGCCCCCATGATCCAGAAGCCCGGGACGGTGGAGTGGAAGCCGGGCTCCTTGACGGCGGCGGTCAGGGACAGCGCCGCGATCGCCACGACGAGGTCGGCGACCACCCAGGCCGTCGTCCGCCTCGCGAACGAGTGGTAGACCCAGCTGATCAGGACGGTCCACACCACGAGCGCACCGACGAGCACCGCACCGCCGACGGGGTGCCGGAAGCCGCCGCGGTAGAGGTTGAGACCGACGGTGTTGGCGACGAGCACGAAACGGAGCACCGCCAGCCAGCGGTACATCCGGTCCTCGACCGCGATCGCCGCGGGCTCGGTCGGCCGGACCGGGAACCGCAGCCCGGGGGTGAGCCCGGGGCCGGTCGTGGTCAGGATGCCTGCTTCTGCTCGCCGGCCGCGGCCCTCTCCTCGCGCGCCTCCCGCTCGGCGCGCTTGGCCTCGGTGGCTGACTTCTGCGACAGCTCCTTGGCCTTGGTGGCGTACACGTCGACGTACTCCTGGCCGGACAGCTGCATGATCTCGTACATGATCTCGTCGGTGATCGCCCGCATGATGTAGCGGTCGTTCTCCATGCCTTCGTAGCGGGAGAAGTCCAGGGGCTTCCCGAACCGGACGCCCGGCCGGGTGAACGCGCCGAACTTCTTCCCGGGAGGCGCGACCACGTCGGTGCCGAGGACCGCGACCGGGATCACCGGCACGCCGGTCTCGAGGGCCAGTCGAGCCACGCCGGTCTTGCCGCGGTAGAGGCGGCCGTCGTGCGAGCGGGTGCCCTCCGGGTAGATGCCGAACAGGTCTCCGTCACCGAGGATCCGGCGTGCGGACGCCAGTGCTCCCTCGGCCGCCGAGGCACCCGACCTGTCGATCGGCACCTGACCCGCGCCGGAGAAGAACTTCTTCTGCAACCAGCCCTTGACGCCGGGAGTCGTGAAGTACTCCGCCTTGGCCACGAAGGTGACCCGGCGCGGGATGGTCAGCGGCATGAACAGCCAGTCGGCGTACGACAGGTGGTTGCTGGCCAGGATCGCCGGCCCGGACGCCGGGACGTGCTCGGCTCCTTCGACGCGGGGGCGGAAGACCAGCTTCAACCATGGCCCGAGGGCGACCCACTTGAGGAACCAGTAGAGCACTCCGACACCCTCGTTCATCGACTCACGACCGTCTCCGGCACACCCTAGGGCACTCCTCCTGGAACCGGCCCTGACAAGGCGGGCCGGGTACGGCAGGATGCCCGCCATGGCCGAGGTCCCCTCCCAGCAGTTCCCCACCGCGCCGCTGGCTCTCCCTGCCCAGCCGGACCGGACGGGCGGTCGGTCGATCGGCGTCCTGCTCGTGCACGGCTTCACCGGGTCGCCCGCATCGATGAAGCCATGGGCGCAGTCGCTCGCCGACCGGGGGTACGCCGTGGAGGTGCCACTGCTGCCCGGGCACGGCACGCGGTGGCAGGACCTCAACCGGGTGGCGTGGACCGACTGGTACGGCGAGGCGGAGGCGGCGTTCGACCGGCTCCGCGCCGACTGCGACGCAGTGGTCGTGGGCGGCCTGTCGATGGGTGGGTCGGTCGTCCTCCGGCTGGCCGAGACGCGCGGCCCGGAGGTCTCGGGCGTCGTCCTGGTCAACCCCTTCGTCTCCAGCGAGCGCAAGGAGCTCGTCGCCCTCCCGGTGCTCAAGCACGTGGTGCCGTCGTTGCGCGGCGTCGTCAACGACATCAAGAAGCCCGACCAGGACGAGCACGGCTACCAGCGGCTGCCGCTCAAGGGCCTCGCCGCCGTCACCGAGATGTGGAAGGCCGTCGTCCCCGACCTCGCGAAGGTGACCCAGCCGCTGCTGTACTTCCGGTCCGCCGACGACCACGTCATCGACCCGTCGTCGTCGCCCACCGTGCTCCACGGGGTCTCGTCGGTCGACGTCGAGGAACGGATCCTCGACCGGAGCTACCACGTGGCCACGCTCGACCACGACGCCGACCGGATCTTCACCGAGTCCGCCGAGTTCATCGCCCGCGTGACCGGGTAGGGGGAGCGCCTAGGCTGGGCAGGTGAGCACGCGCGACGACGAGCCCGGCGACCCGGCGCGCGCCGAGGCCGAGGAGCTCGCCTGGCGCGAGATCGTCGATCACTACGGCGAGGGTCCCGACCTCTCCGAGCTCACCGACCTGACCCCGCCGGTCGACCAGCCGGTCGACCACCCGCTCGAGTACCGGGTGGTTCGGCCGATCTTCGACGCGGAGGACGCGGACGTGTTCCGCGACGACCTCGGCGAGGAGCCGTTCACGCCGCCCCCGCTGCCGCCCCCACCGGTGATCTCGCCGGAACGCCGGTTGGCGTGGGTCGGCCTGGTCGCCTCGCCGATCCTGCTGGTGCTGATCAACCTGCTCGACTACGCCCTGCCGGGCATCCTCACGTTCGGACTGGTCGTCGCGTTCATCGCGTCGTTCGGCTATCTGGTGGCGACGATGGAGCCGCGCGACCCCGACGACGACGGCGCACGGGTCTAGCCCGGTCCGGGCGCTGTCAGCAGGACGTACCCGCGACTCTCCGCCGCGGTTGTCCAGCCCTCGCGCTCGAGCGCGCGGCTGAGAGGCGCCGCCTGCTGGAGGACGGCTACCCGGGCTCCCGAGGCCTGCACCGTGCGCTGCCAGCCGGGCTCGGTGTCGAGGGCACGCAGGTAGTGATCGAGATGACTCACGGAGTATGCGTCCGCGAGAGGGTCCACGTAGTGGTCGAGGTCGGGGTGGCGCCAGGAGAGCCATCCCCCGACCTCGTAGTTGTTGAACACGACGGTCCCTGCCGGGAGGGTGTCGAGGCGCCCGTCGAACGCGGTCGGCACCACTGCCACTGAGTCCGACGTCCGTGGAACGGCGACGGCGAGCAGGGTCAGGCAGACCAAGGACCAGCCCATCAGCCCACCGAGCTCGGGCAGGCGGACCGGACGGAGTGGTGCCCCGCGGCTTTCCAGCACCGCCTGAAGGGCATCGACGAGCAGGACGCCCGCGAGGACGCCGCCGATCGACACGGTCCGGGTGGAGTACCACACGAAGAACGCTCCGATGACCAGCAGAACGATCCGTACCGGTTCGTAGCGACGTTGCGCGATGACGAGCGCGACGGTCCCGGCGAGCATGACCAGCACGACGAGGGGTGCCGGCGTCAGGAGGTCGGTCCGGTACCACTCGATGATGTAGCTCGAGCGTGCGCGCACGACCAGCGGCTCGAGCACCACGCCCGGTCCGGCAGGGGTCAGAGCCACGACTGCGAAGCTCGCGATCGCGACGACCACGAGTCGCACCGCCTCGGCTCCACGGGCCCGGCCGCTGATCAACAGCACGGCAGCCACGGTCACGCCGATGCCGGCGCCGACCGACCAGAACCCATGGCACATCGACCAGCCGTAGGTCAGCGGGACGAGCCACCAGCGCGGCACGAGGTCGTGGGCCGTTCGCAGCCACGCCACCACGACCACCGGCATCAGGCAGAGGCTCACCAACTCGGGCCGCGGCGTGAGGGACTGGGTGAGGGCGAGCAAGGTCAGAGTGGACGCGAGCGCGGCAGGCAGCACGTCCCCGACGCGGCGGAACGCCAGGTACGTCGTCACCAGCACGGCTGCGAGCCCAGCGCCGTACAACCAAGCGAGGCCGGGGAGGCCCCACCAGTGCTCGACCTGCGCGCCCACGACGTCCGGCAGGGGCTCGCTGGGTGTCCAGGTAGCGGTGGCGAACGTCGACAGTCGCGGTGCCGGCTGCCACCACACCCGGTGACTCATGATCTCGCCGATACGCAGGTTCCACCACACGTCGGTGTCGCTGATCGGTGCCGCGACCGAGCGGATGCTGGCGGCGAGTGCACCGCACACCACCAGGAGGCCGGCCACGGGTGCCCAGGACGGTCCGGAGTTCTCGGCGTGCTCGGATCCCCCCGAGGTCTGCGTTCCGGGCACGTCAGTGGCGGGTGAGGTCGGCCGCGCCGATCAGGCCGGCCCGGTTGCCGAGCCGGGCCTTGCGGATCTCGAGCATCGGGCGGTGACCGCGGCCGGTCAGCTGGGCGGCGAACGCAGCCCGGGCCGGACCGAGCAACAGCTCGTCGGCGGCACTCACGCCTCCGCCGATGACGACGACCGCGGGGTCGAGGACGGCCGTCAGCGAGGCGATCCCCTCGCCGAGCCAGCGGCCGAGCGCGGAGAGCTGCTCGACGGCGAAGGTGTCGCCGTCCCGTGCGGCGTCGGTGATCAGCGGTCCGGTGATCGCGTCGGCGTCACCGCCGGCGCGCTCGAGCAGGTCGGCCGCTAGCAGCGAGGACCGGGCCGCAGTGCGGGCCTCGCGGACCAGCGCTGACCCGCTCGCGTACATCTCGAAGCAGCCACGGTTGCCGCACCCGCACAGGATGCCGTCGGGTACGACCCGCATGTGGCCGATCTCCGCGCCCACGCCGAAGGCCCCGCGGTACAGCGACCCGTCGAGGACGACGCCGCCGCCCACGCCCGTGCCGACCGTCACCAGCAGGAGGTCGTCGACGTCGTGCCCGGCGCCGTACTGGAACTCCCCCCATGCCGCGGCGTTCGCGTCGTTCTCCACGACGACCGGGAGGTCGAGCGCTCGCTCGAGGTCGGCCTTCAGGTCGAGATCGCGCCAGGCCAGGTTGGGGGCGAACAGCACGACCGCGCGAGCCTTGTCGATGTAGCCGGCCGCGCCGACGCCCACGGCCTCGATCGGGTGGCGGGTGCGGAGCTCGGTGACCAGCTTCTCGATCGCGGCCTCGATGGCGGGCACGTCGGTGGCGGGCGACTCGACCCGCAGCTCCTCGAGGATGGTCCCGGTCTCGTCGACGACGCCGCCGGCGATCTTGGTGCCGCCGACGTCGATGCCACAGGCCAGGCTCACTGCTCGTCCTCCGGCCACTCGGTGTCGTCGTCGAGGTCGATCCGCTCCACTCCGCCGTCGCGCGTCGGTGTCGAGGTCGCCATCATCCCGGAGACGGCGAGCATCAACGACGACGCCGCACTCGCCAGGTGGGCACGCACCTCGGGACTCGTCTGGCGCACCGCTGCCACCGTGCGGCAGACCGGGCACCAGGCGCAGTCCGGCGAGCCCGTCGCCACGTGGTCGTGCAGCTCGTCGGCGAGCGAGCTCGCCATCGATCCGGCCATGGACGAGGCGCCGTCGCCGTGCTCGCGCGCCCACCCGGAGAGGGCACCGAAGAGCTTCGCGGCCTCCTCGGCGACGCTGCCCACCGGCTCCTGGCCGTCCGCCTGACTCATCACGCCCCACCTTTCGCGGCGGGTCGACCTTACGACGGGGCCTTCCGCGGCCGATCAGGTGCCCGGTCGGGGGCACCTGCTCGGGCTATCCGGAGCGGGTCAGGAGCACATACCCCTCGGACGTCCCCCGACGAACCCACCCGCGATCCTCGAGCGCGCCGGCCAAGGTCGAGTCGCTCTCGACCAGTGCCGCCGACACCCCCGAGTCGAGGAGCAGCCGGTACCAGCCGGTGCCCTGGTTCTCGATCCTGAAGAAGTCCTCGTAGTGCCGACGGGAGTACGGCGTCGCCAAGCCGTCGATGTACTGGTGGAGGTCAGGATGGCGCCAGGCGATCCAGCCACCGAGGACGTAGGCGCTGACCACTCCGGAGCCCGGCCGGACCCGGTCGAGCTGCGAGTCGAGCGCCAGCGGCACCGCTCCCGGCTCACGGGACGTGTGCGGGACGGCGACGGCCAGCCCCACGACCGCGAGCGCGAACGTCGCCCCGATCACCTTCCACTCCGGTCGCCCGAGTCGACCGGGCTCACCCACAGGCGTCGTGGTCGGCTGGATCGCGGCGTGGAGTGCGCCGGCGAGCACGGGGGCGATCGCGATGGCGGCCACGATCACCGTGCGTTCGGCGTACCACGTCCAGAAGACGGCGCTGACCACCAGCAGGACCCGCAAGGGTGTCACGCCGCGCCGCCTGGACACCCAGACGACGAGGGTCACCCCGATCATCAGCCAGGCCCCGAGCGGGCCGGGGGCGAGTGGGTCCGGGTGCTGCCACTCCGTGATGTACCTGGCGGTGTCGTTGACCCGGAACGGTGCCTCGAGGACCCCCGGGCCGACCGGGTTGAGGAGCACCACCGCGAACGTCGTCACCGCCAGTGCCGCGAGTCGCGCGAGCTGTCGCCCGGAGGCGCGGCGACCGACTGCAACGGCGACGAGACCGGCGAAGCCGTAGGCGACGCCGATGAACCAGAAGCCGTGACACAGCGACCACAACCAGGCCAGCGCGACCAGCCACCACCGTGGCTGCAGGTCCTGCTCGGTGCGGATCCACGCCCCGATGAACACGGGCAGGAACACGAAGCTGACGAGCTGAGGGCGCGAGGTCATCGAGCCGTACAGCGGCAGCAGGGCCAAGGCGGTCACGGCGACTGCCGCGAGCGGGCCGGCCAGCTGCCGGTTCAGTGCGTAGACCGCCACCGTCACGACGAAGAGCGAGACCCCGAACAGGGCAGCGAGACCCGGGTACCCCAGCCCACGTTGGACGAGCGCCGCGACCATCTCCGGAACGGGCTCTGTGGGCACCCAGCCCTGGTCGGCGTACGACGACCAGGGCGGCGCCGGCAGCGAGTGACGGTGCAGGAGGTCGTTGCCCAGGCGGAGGTGCCACCAGTCGTCGGGGTCGCTGATCCGGGCGAACGCCTTCGACGTGATCCAGAGCAGGCAGACGGACAGGAGGCCGAGCGGGGCCCAGCGGACCAGGCGGTCACCCCGGCCCTCGTCCATGGAGGGCATGCTCGCATCGCGGGCACGTGAAATCCGGGATTCCCGGAGGTCGTCAGCGTGGGTCGCTCGCGAACCTCACCTGCAGCTCGCCCCCGTCCACGCGAGCTCCGGCCACGCGGCTGCGCGCGAGCCCGGCGGGCAGGGTGAGCAGACGACGGTACGACCCGACGGTCACGACCAGGTCGTCGCCGTCACGCGCCAGGTCGACGTCCGCCCGGTCGACGAACGGCAGCCGCAGTCGCAGCACCGCCCCCTCGGTGGTGCGGGTGATCCGCAACGGCTCGTCCGACGGTCGCATTTCGAGCGGGTCGCTGCCGGCGTAGAGGTCGCGGGCGAGCTCGATCAGCTCCGCGAGGCCGACCGGCTCGGTCGCCCGGAAGTCCGAGCGCCACACCGGGATCCCGGGGAACGACTCGTCCACCTCGGCGAGGACCCCGGCCTGGGCTCGCACCCAGCCGGCCCGCCACGGGTCGGCATCGCCCTCGGGGAACACCCGGTTGGCGATGACGCCGTCCACCCGGTAGCCGAACAACGACAGCGTGGTGAAGCTCCGCCGGGCCTCGGCCAGCACCACCTGCTCCGGGGTCAGCACGAGCCGCACCCCGGCCTCCGCACCCGTGAGCAGCCCGCGCACCTGGTCGAGCTCGGCGTGCAGCCGCTCGACCGCACCGAACACGTCGTCCTGGGGCATCGGCACGCCGGCCGCCCGGGTCAGCATCGGTCTCAGCGCCTTGACCACCCGGCGTTCGACAGGGAAGACCCGCGTCATGTACCAGCCGAGCGCCTCGGGCAGAGCCAGGAGTCGCAGCGTCTCCGCCGTCGGCGCGCAGTCGACGATGACGACGTCCCAGTCGTCGGAGAGGGCGTGCAGCCGCAGCTCGAGGAGCGCGAGCACCTCCTCGGCCCCCGGGATGACGGTCAGCTCCTCGGCGGCCACCGGGTCGACGCCGGCGACCTCGAGGACCGACAGCAGGTAGCCCTGGATCTCCGACCAGGACTCCTCGAAGCGCCGCTGGGCGTCGACCTGGTGGACGTACAGGTCCGGCGCCACCTGCTCGGGCTCGCGGCCGACGCTGACGCCGTACGCATCCGCGAGCGAGTGGGCGGCATCGGTCGAGAGCACGAGCGTCCGGCGTCCCGACTCGGCCGACAACGCCGCCGTCGCGGCCGCGACCGTCGACTTGCCGACGCCGCCCTTGCCGGTGAACAGGAGGATCCGCACGAGCCGTCGGTGTCCGTCCGCCGGGTCAGGCGAGCGACTCGACGCGCTTCTTCAAGCCCTTCAGCGCGGCGTCGATGAGGATCTTCTCGCCCTTGCGCTTCAACATCCCGATCAGCGGGATCGAGACGTCGAGGGCGAGCCGGTAGGTCACGTCGGTGGTGCCGTCACCGCGGTCGGACAGCACGTAGGCGCCGTCCAGCGCGCGCAGCATCTTCCCCTCGAACAGGGTCCAGGTGACCTGGTCGTCTCCGGACCACTCGTAGGCCAGCGTGTACTCGTCCTTGATCGGGGAGACGTCGAGCTTGAAGAAGACCTGCAGAGCGCGGCCGTCGGGGAGCTCCGAGACCACGTCGGCCGTGGTCACGCCCTTCGCCCACGTCGGGTACGCCGGGAAGTCGGCGATCACCGCCATCACCTCGCTGGGCGCGGCGTCGATGACGATCGACGACGTGGTCTGGTCGGCCATCCTGACCCCCTCGGGCTCGGTCTGGGCACCTGTCAGAACACCTGTCAGATGACCGGGTGCGGCACGGGATGCGGCGGCGCTCCCCCGGCCCGGCGAGACTATCGGATCGGGTCGCGGAGGCCCGGCGGTAACCTCCCCACCGGACCCCGTCATCGAGCGAGGGACCGTCAGTCAACCCGCTTGGAGGCCGTGTGCGCGAGTACTCCGCCCCGCTGAACGTCGAGATCCCGACGACCGGCAACCTGACCGACGACGTCGTGGCGAACGCCGCCGACGCGCCGGACGCGGTCGCGTTCTCACGCCGTACCGCCGACGGGTGGGGCGAGGTCACGGCCGCCGAGTTCCTCGCCGAGGTGCGCGGCGTCGCGAAGGGTCTCGTGGCCGCCGGAATCGGAGTCGGCGACCGGGTGGGCCTGATCTCGAAGACCCGCTACGAGTGGACCCTCGTCGACTACGCGATCTGGTTCGCCGGCGCCGTGACCGTGCCCGTCTACGAGACCTCGTCGGCCGACCAGATCGAGTGGATCCTGGGCGACTCCGGGGCTGTCGCCGTCGTCGCCGAGAGCCACGTCCACACCGCCCGGATCGCCGAACGACGTGCCTCGCTCACCGAGCTCAACCACGTGTGGTCGCTGGAGGACAACGCCGTCGAGGTGCTGCGCCGGCTCGGCGAGGACATCCCCGACGACGAGCTCGAGAAGCGGCGGACGACGGCGACGCCGCTCGACCTGGCCACGATCATCTACACGTCCGGCACGACCGGCCGGCCGAAGGGCTGCGAGCTCACCCACGGCAACTTCCTGGTCGAGCTCGGCGTCACCGTCCCCGAGCTCGGCGAGCTGTTCGAGGCCGACGACTCCTCGACCCTGTTGTTCCTCCCGCTGGCCCACGTGTTCGCCCGGATCATCCAGATCGGCGCGATCAAGGCGCGGGTCCGCCTCGGCCACAGCTCGGACGTGAAGCGGCTGCTGCCCGACCTCGGCGAGTTCCAGCCGACCTTCCTCCTCGCCGTACCGCGGGTCTTCGAGAAGGTGTTCAACACCGCGTCCCAGCGCGCCACGGCCGAGGGTCGCGGCGGCATCTTCGACCGGGCGGCCGAGACCGCGATCGCCTACTCCCGGGCACTCGACCGAGGGAAGGTGCCGGCGCCGCTCCGTGCGCGGCACGCCCTCTTCTCGAGACTGGTCTACGGCAGGCTGCGGGCCGCACTCGGTGGCCGCTGCCGGTACGCCGTCTCCGGCGGCGCCCCGCTCGGCGACCGCCTCGGCCACTTCTACCGGGGCATCGGCCTGAACGTGCTCGAGGGGTACGGCCTGACCGAGACCACCGCCGCGGTCACCGTCAACCGGCCCGACGCCCTCAAGGTCGGGACCGTCGGACAGCCGCTCCCCGGCACCGAGGTGCGCGTCGCCGAGGACGGTGAGCTCCTGTTCCGCGGGGGTCAGGTCTTCGCCGGCTACTGGCACAACGAGCAGGCGACCCGAGAGGTGCTGGAGCGCGACGGCTGGTTCCACACCGGCGACGTCGGCGAGATCGACGAGGAGGGCTTCGTCCGGATCACCGGCCGGATGAAGGAGATCCTGGTGACGGCCGGCGGGAAGAACGTCGCTCCGTCGGTGCTCGAGGACCGCGTCCGCGCTCATTTCCTGGTCGACCAGTGCCTCGTCGTCGGCGACGGTCGACCCTTCATCGCCGCGCTGGTCACCGTCGACAAGGAGGCGTGGCCCGACTGGGCCGCCGCTCACGAGAAGTCCGGCGACGTCACCGACCACGTCGACGACCCCGACCTGCTCGCCGAGATCCAGCACGCCGTGGACGAGGCGAACGCCGCCGTCTCGCGCGCGGAGTCGATCCGCAAGTTCGTGGTGCTCCCCGTCGACTGGGCCGAGGAGACCGGCCAGCTGACGCCCAGCCTCAAGCTCAAGCGCAACGTCGTCGTTCGCGAGCACAAGGACGAGATCGCCGCTCTGTTCACCTAGACGAGGCGGCGCCCACGGCCTACGGCCCGGTGGGCGCTCCCGGCTCGGAGTCATCCCGGCGGCTGATTTCTTTGCCAATTCGCCACGGGCGCCGACGACTCACACCTAACATCTGTCTCGCGAGTTCCACGTCGCCAGAGGGCTCCAGACCCTCGACCAGGATCCCGCGCACACGTACTGCCAACCCGCCACCCGCCGGACGGCAGATGTCCGAGCGAAAGGTAAATCGGCCATGGATCGCCGCAGGTTGCTCCTCATTCTCGCCGTGTTCGTCGCCATCATCGGCACGGCACTCGTCTTCCTCTACGTCCAAGGCGCGGACAACCGCGCCCAGGACCAGGTCGCCAACATCCAGGTCCTGCGGGCTACGCAGGATGTGGCCGCCGGCGAGAAGTACGACGATGCCCTCGCCGCCGGGAAGATCTCGCTGCAAGAGGTCCCCAAGAACGCCGCGACGGCGAACGTCGGCTACCAGACCACGACCGATGCCCTCAAGGGGAAGGTGGCCTCGGTTCCGATCTTCACCGGCCAGATCATCGTCAGCAGCCAGTTCGGCAACACCGTCCAGGCCACGTCCTCGGCGCTGGCGATCCCCAAGGGCATGATCGCGATCTCGGTGAACCTGACCGACCCGGACCGGGTCGCCGGCAACATCCAGAACGGCTCTGCCGTCGCGATCTTCGTGACCGGCGCCCTGACGGCGGCCCCGGGTTCGACGGCCGGTGGCGCCACCGGCGCCGCGGACGTCCAGTCCACTCGCCTCCTGCTCCCGAAGGTCATCGTCCTGAACGTGGGCTCCCCCCAGCCGCCGACGACGTCGACCACGACCGCCAACGACGGGACGCAGACGACGGAGCAGCTTCCTCGTACGCTGTTGACCATCGCGGTCACGCAGAAGGAGGCCCAGAAGGTGATCCTCGCGTCGAAGGCGCTCGACCTGACCTTCGGACTGCTGACGCCCGGCAGCAACATCCAGGCCGGCGCTCCCGGTACCTCCACCCTGATCCAATCCCTGTTCGCCAAGTGAGCTGAGCATGCCTGTCATCGTCGATCCCGACAGCACCACAGCCCGCCGGCTGCTCGGTGCTCTCCCTCCCGGCTGCCAGTCGGTGGACAACACCGAACGGCTCCTGCCGTGGCTGGCGCAGCACCCCGAGGAGTACGTCGTGGTGCTGGGGCCGAACATCTCGTTCGGCGACGGCGTGACGGTGTGCGAGAGCCTGCGCACCTCACGACCCGCCACCAGCGTGGTCTTCGTCCGGCCGGCGCTCGACACCGCACTGCTGGCCCGGGCCATGCAGGCCGGCGCCCGCGAGGTCGTCGCCATGGACGACCTCCACCTCGTCGCCGGTGCTGTCTCGCGTGCCCACTCGTTCTCGCAGGCCCTGCGGGGCCCCGAGGCGTCGCGGCACAACGGCCACGTCATCTCGATCTTCTCGCCCAAGGGTGGAGTCGGGAAGACCACCGTGGCGGTCAACCTCGCCCTGGCGCTCACCGACAACGGCGCGCGCCAGGTCTGCCTGGTCGACTTCGACCTCGCCTTCGGTGACGTCGCGATCACGCTGCAGCTGTTCCCCTCGCACACCATCGAGCATGCGATCGGCTCCGAGGAGGACCTCGACGCGCCGATGCTGAACTCGTTGCTCACCCGCTACCAGGACTCCCTGAAGGTGCTGGCGGCGCCGAGCCACCCCGACGTGCGTGAGCGGATCTCGCCGCTCCTGATCTCCAAGGTGCTGCGGACCCTGCGCACGATGTACGACTTCGTCGTCGTCGACACGGCGCCGGCGTTCGACGAGCAGACGCTGACGGCCCTCGACGAGACCGACGAGTGCATCATCGTCGCCACGCTCGACGTCCCCACGCTGAAGAACGTCAAGGTGGCCCTCGACACGCTCGAGATGCTCAACATCGGGCGCGGCCACCGCTACCTCCTCCTCAACCGTGCCGACGACGCCGTCGGCATCGGCGCGGAGAAGGTCGAGACGATCCTGGGCATGCACGTCGCCTCCCAGATCTCGACGTCGATCGACATCGCCGCCGCGACCAACGCGGGGACCCCGATCATCGCGGCCAGCCCGCAGCACCCGTCCAGCTCGGCTTTCCGCAACCTCTCGACCCTGATCGCCGGTGAGCCGGCGGCCACGTCCGCTCCGAGCGACACCCGTCGCGCGGAGCCCGAGAACGAACGGTTCGCCAAGCTCTTCCGGATCAAGAGGTGACATCGTGAGCAGTCTCGCCGAACGTCTCGCGGCAGCCCGCAAGCAGAGTGAGTCCGGGGCCGCGCCGGAGCCTCCCCCGCCGCCGAGAGGTCCCGAGGAGGACGACCAGCAGGGCGCGCCGCCGCGCGGCGGCAACGCCGGCAACGGTGGCAGCTCCGGCGACGAGGGCGGCAACCGCACCCGCAGCGCCACTCCTGTCTCGACCAGCCGGGTCGGCACACGCCGGGGCAACGCCGAGCACGAGCGCCTCGAAGAGCTCAAGCAGGACGTCCACACCGAGCTCCTCAAGCAGCTCGGTCCTCAGCTGTACGACGCCAACCTCGACCAGGCCGAGCTCGACCAGCGCGTCCGGGCGGTCCTCTCCACGCTGATGAGCTCGCAGGACCGGCCGATCAGCAACGCCGACCGCAACCGGCTCACCCAGGAGATCAGCGACGACATCCTCGGGTACGGCCCGATCGAGCCGTTCCTCCGCGACGACGACGTCTCCGAAGTCATGGTCAACGGCCCGGACTCGATCTGGCTGGAGAAGGACGGCAAGCTGCTCAAGGCCAACGCCCAGTTCAGCGACGAGGCCCACGTCCGCCGGACGATCGACAAGATCGTCTCCCGCATCGGCCGTCGCGTCGACGAGTCGAGCCCGATGGTGGACGCCCGTCTCCCTGACGGCAGCCGTGTCAACGCGGTGATCCCGCCGCTGGCGGTCGACGGCTCCTCGCTGACGATCCGTAAGTTCGCCGCCGATCCGCTGACGGTCGACGACCTGATCGCGTTCGGTTCGCTCAGCGACCGCTCCGCCGGCTTCCTCGAGGCCTGCGTCCGTGGTCGCCTGAACATCATCGTGTCCGGCAGCACGGGCGCCGGGAAGACGACCACCCTGAACGTGCTGTCGTCGTTCATCCCCGAGGACGAGCGCATCGTCACCATCGAGGACGCCGCGGAGCTCCAGCTCAAGCAGGACCACGTGGTCCGGCTCGAGTCGCGCCCGGCCAACATCGAGGGTCGCGGCATGGTCACGATCCGCGACCTGGTGAAGAACGCCCTGCGTATGCGCCCCGACCGCATCATCGTCGGTGAGGTCCGGGACTCCTCCGCGCTCGACATGCTGCAGGCCATGAACACCGGTCACGACGGCTCCATCTGCACCCTGCACTCCAACGGCCCGCGCGACACCCTGGCCCGCATGGAGACGATGGTGCTGATGGCGGGCATGGACCTGCCGGTGCGCGCCATCCGTGAGCAGGTCGCCTCGGCCGTCGACCTGATCGTGCACCAGACCCGCTTCAAGGACGGCTCGCGCAAGATCACCCACCTGACCGAGGTGGAGCGGATGGAGGGCGACATCATCACCCTCCAGGACATCTTCATCTACGACCACGCGGCCGGCTGGGACGAGGACGGCAAGGCCCTGGGCTTCCTGCGCTCGTCGGGTCTGCGGCCGAAGTTCCTGGAGAAGATGGAGCAGTCCAACGTGCACATCGATCCCACTCTGTTCGCGATGGACGGGATGCGGTGACTCTGGTGAACCACGCCCTCGTCCCCCTGACCGCAGCCGGGTCGGGCAACTGGATGATGTACGCCGGGCTGGGCGCTCTCGGCTTCGGCCTGGTCGTCCTCCTGGTGCTCTCCGTCCCACGCGAACGCCGACTCTCCACCGAGGAGCGGGTGGTCCAGTACGCCAACCGCGCGGGCAGCGGCGCCCCGGCCTCGGCGCCGATCACCAGTCCGACTCGCCCCGAAGGCGCTGCCTTCGAGTCGGCGAAGTCCGCGGCTGCGAACGTCCTCAAGCGCAACCGAGGACTCGAGGCCAAGATCGCGCACCGGCTCGAAGGTGCCGGTAGCAAGTGGCGGTCGGCGGAGTGGCTCCTGTTCCACGCCGGATTCTTCGTCCTCGCCTCGATCGTGGGGCTGCTGCTCGGCGGAGGCAATCTCATCCTCGGGTTGATCTTCATGGCCGTGGGCGCGATCGGCCCGTGGTTCTACCTCGGCTTCCGCCGCAGCCGTCGTCGCAAGAAGTTCGAACGCCTCCTGCCCGACACCCTGCAGCTGATGTCCGGGTCGCTGGCGGCCGGTCTCTCCCTCGCGCAGTCCGTCGACACCATCGTCAAGGAGGGGACCGAGCCGATGGCCGGCGAGTTCCGGAAGGTGCTCGTGGAGACCCGCCTGGGACTGTCGCTGGAGACCGCTCTCCAGGGAGTGGCCGACCGGTTCGACAGCAAGGACTTCGAATGGGTCGTGATGGCGATCAACATCCAGCGCCAGGTCGGTGGCAACCTGTCCGAGCTCTTGAACACCGTCGCCGCCACCATCCGCGAGCGCGAGTACATGCGGCGCCAGGTCGCGGCGCTCGCCGCGGAGGGCAAGCTCTCGGCCTACGTCCTCGGCGGCCTGCCTCCGGCGTTCCTGCTCTATCTCTTGCTGGCGAACCACGATTACGTCATGGTGCTGTTCACCCGTCCGATCGGCATCCTGATGCTGGTCGGCGGTGCGGTGATCCTGTCCGTCGGCATCTTCTGGATGTCGCGGATCATCAAGGTCGAGGTGTGACATGACCGTGCTGTTGATCCTGGGCGCTGCCCTGGTGCTCCTGGCGCTCCTGCTGGTGTCGGCTGCCGCCGGCACGACGGCGAGCGGCCAGGCTGTCTCCGGCGTCGAGCGGTCGGTCGCCCTGGTGCAGGCGCTGACGAACGCGCCCAAGGAGCTCACCAAGGAGTACGACGAGCCGTTCGGCGACCGGATCATGGCGCCGCTCCAGCAGCGCGCCTCCAAGGTCGCCCGACGCCTGTCCGGCAGCGACGCCCCCGAGCGCATCCGCAAGCGCCTCGACGTGGCGGGCAACCCGTCCGGCTGGACCGTCGAGCGGGTGCAGGCCGGCAAGGTGATCGGTGCGATCACCATGTTCCTGATCTCCGCCGCCCTGACGGCTCTGATGGGCACCAGCCTGACGATCCGGATCGTGATCGTCGTCGGTGCCACCCTGATCGGCTGGCTGGGCCCCAACCTGTACCTCTACCAGAAGGTCTACGACCGCTCGAAGCGGATGCAGCGCGACCTCCCGGACGCCATCGACCTGATGACGATCAGCGTGGAGTCGGGCCTGGCGTTCGACGCGGCCGTCCAGCAGGTCGCCCGCAACACGGTGGGACCGCTGGCCGACGAGTTCTCCCGCGTGCTGCGGGAGATGCAGATCGGTCAGGGCCGCGCCCAGGCCCTGCGCGGCCTGGCCGACCGGACCGAGGTCGACGACGTGAAGAGCTTCGTGACCGCGATGGTGCAGGCCGACAGCTTCGGCATCCCGATCGCCAACGTGCTGCGCATCCAGTCCTCGGAGATGCGGATGAAGCGCCGGCAGCGGGCCGAGGAGCAGGCACAGAAGGTGCCGGTGAAGATCACCGTGCCCCTGATCTTCTGCATCCTCCCGTGCCTCTTCATCGCGGTCATGGGTCCGGCGGTCATTCACATCATGGACTCGTTCTCGAACAAGTGATGCGACGCAGATGATCTGGGGCGGCCCTGGCAGACAGCACACCTGGCTGGCCGTCGGGGCGCGCAGCTTTGCCCTGCTCAGCCTGGTGCTACCCCTGATCCTCAAGAACAACCAGCTCCTCCTGCTCGCCCTCCTGGCGATGGGGGCGATCTGGGCGGCCGTCACCGCGGGTGAGCTCCTGGCTCTTCCCGCGACCCTGCTGCTGGTCCTGGACTCGGCTCTCGTCGGGTCGGTGGCGGGCTTGTCGTCGCACTCGACCACCGCGATCCTCGGCGCCATCGCCGTCCCGCCCTTCACGGCCGGGCTGAGCCGCGGGACGCGCGGCGTCGCCCTGGCGCTCTCCGCGGAGCTGACGGCGTACGTCGTCGTCGTGTCGTCGACCTCCAGTCTCAACCAGGACCAGGGCACGGCGGCCTTCAACTGGGCCGTGACCGGCTTGGGCCTCGGGCTGATCGCGGCGTTCGTGCGCCGCACGTTCCTCCAGGCCAACGACCCGCAACGGGCCTACCGGGACGCCCAGGCCCTGATCCGCGAGCTGATCACCCTGTCCGGCAAGCTGAGCTCCGGCCTCGACCCGGTCGCCCTCGGCGGCCAGATCGCGAGCGCCGTCCGCGACGAGCTACCGGTGGCGGCGCTCACGGTCCACATCCCGCGGGGGGACGTCCTCACGCCACTGATCGGTGACACCAGCCTGATCACCCCCGAGCTGTCGGTGAGCGAGGAGCTCGCGCAGTACAGCCTGATGACCGGGAACGTGCGCGTCGTCGGCCACTCCTTCGCCTTCCCGCTCAACAGTGGCGGTGGCGTCGCGGCCGTGGTCTCCGGGGTGCTCGCGCCGGGGCTGGACCCGCAGGCGATGGACCTTCCGCGCCGGCTCTCCGCGCTCGACCGCAAGCTCAGCCCGGCGACCGTCCGCCTCGACACGGCCGTGCTGTTCCTGGCGTTCCGCGACTCGGCGACCGTCGAGGAACGCCGCCGGCTCGCCCGGGAGATGCACGACGGTGTCGCCCAGGAGATGGCCTCGCTCGGGTACTTCGTGGACACCCTGGTCGGTCAGGAGGACCCGGACTCGACCCGAGCCCGCCAGCTGACGCTCCTGCGCGAACGCCTGACCATGGTCGTCGGCGAGGTCCGTCGCTCGGTGCAGACCCTGCGCACCGAGATCGGCGAGAACGACTCGCTGGGGACGGCGATCGGCTCCCTGGCACGCCACCTGAGCGCGAGCAGCGGCATCCCGATCCACGTCACCCTCGACGAGAAGACCACGCGGCTCCGGCCGGAGATCGAGAGCGAGCTGCTGCGGATCGCCCAGGAGGCGATGACCAACGCCGTGCGCCACTCGGGCGCGACCGCGATCAACGTCCAGTGCTCCGTCGCTCCCCCGGCCGCCGAGATCGTCATCAGTGACAACGGTCGAGGGCTCGGCCCCGGCCGTGAGGACTCCCACGGCCTGGAGATCATGCGCGAGCGCGCGGCCCTGGTCTCCGGCGACCTGACTGTGGTCGACAACCTCCCCCACGGCACCGTGGTGGCCGTTCGTCTCAGCGGCGTGTCGACACCGGAGCTGGCCCCCGAAGCGGACACCCTTCTCGCATAGAGCCCCGACAGCCGAGGATTTCCATGACTACTGACCAGGCCACGCTGCGGGTGCTGATCGTCGACGACCACGAGCTGGTCCGTGAGGGCCTGGTCGGCGCGTTCGCGCGCGAGGAGGGCACCGAGGTCATCGGG
>Ga0070665_100000703_pt1 | contig 44593 bp, 36 predicted proteins | sample KBSS13metaG_FD_65862 | JGI IMG/M metagenome (GOLD analysis project Ga0070665, IMG submission 65862) | Switchgrass rhizosphere microbial communities from Kellogg Biological Station, Michigan, USA - KBS S1-3 metaG | ecosystem: Host-associated > Plants > Roots > Rhizosphere > Soil ...
TCGCTGCGGGTGATGGAGCGGCTCGGCATGGTCTGCGAGGCCCACAACCGCGCCGACTCCCTCCACCGCGACCACGGCTGGGTCGACGGGGTCACCTACGCACTGCTGCGCGACGACTGGCGAGCAGCGGCGAAGGCGTAGTCAGCGCAGCCCGCGGAGCGCGAGAGCGGTGTGCAGGGCGGCGGCCGTGGCCTCGTAGCCCTTGTCCTCCGTCGAGCCGTCGAGGCCGGCGCGGGCGAGGGCCTGCTCGTCGTCGTCGCAGGTGAGGACACCGAAACCCACCGGTGTACCCGTGTCGAGGGCGACCCGGGTGAGGCCGTCGGTGGCGGCGGAGCAGACGTACTCGAAGTGCGGGGTGCCGCCGCGCACCACCACGCCCAGCGCGACGACCGCGTCGTGGGTGCGGGCCAGCTCGGCGGCCACGACCGGGAGCTCGAAGGTGCCGGGCACCCGCACCTCGGTCACCTGGTGCACGGAGTACGCCGTCAGCGCGCGGCGGGCACCGTCGAGCAGGCCGCCCATGACCTCCGTGTGCCAACGGGCCGCGACCACGCCGACGGACAGGGTGCTGCAGTCGACCGGCTCGTCGGTCGGCGCTCCGGCTCCGCTCACCGCGCCACTCCACGGCCCGTGCCGGTCGGCGCGGTCTCGGTCATCGCCCCGTCGCCGGGCAGGTCCGGGATCTGGTGGCCCATCCGGTCGCGCTTGGTGCGCAGGTAGCGCAGGTTGTGGGGGTTGGGGTGAGGCGTGAGCGGCACCTGGTCGTCGACCTCGACCCCGAAGTCGGCCAGGGCGGCGGACTTCTCGGGGTTGTTGGTCAGCAGCCGCACGTGGGAGACCCCGAGGTCACGGAGCACCTGCGAGGCGGCGCCGTAGTGGCGGGCGTCGGCCGGCAGTCCGAGGTCGAGGTTGGCGTCGACGGTGTCGCGGCCGGCGTCCTGGAGGGCGTAGGCCTCGAGCTTCGACACCAGTCCGATCCCGCGTCCCTCGTGCCCGCGCAGGTAGACCACGACTCCGCGGCCGAGGTCCGCGACGCGTTCGAGGGCCTCGTCGAGCTGCGGACCGCAGTCGCACCGCTGCGAGCCGAACACGTCGCCGGTGAGGCACTCCGAGTGCACCCGGGTCAGGACCGGCTCGTCGCCCGAGATGTCGCCGTACACGAGCGCCAGGTGCTCGGAGCCGTCGATCGTCGAGCGATAGCCGTACGCCGTGAAGTCGCCGTGCCGGGTGGGCAGCCGGGTCATCGCGACCCGCTCGACCAGCTCCTCGGTACGGTGCCGGTGACGCACCAGGTCGTCGATCGAGATCATCGCGAGCCCGTGCTCGTCGGCGAACGCCCGCAGCTCGGGGGCCCGCTTCATCGACCCGTCGTCGTTGACGATCTCGACCAGCACGCCGACCGGTGTCAGCCCGGCCAGCCGGGCCAGGTCGACCGCAGCCTCGGTGTGACCACGCCGGCTGAGCACGCCGCCCTCGGCGTACCGCAGCGGGAAGACGTGTCCCGGGCGGGTGATCTCCCACGGCTCGGTCGCCGAGTCGGCCAGGACCCGGGCGGTGTGGGCGCGGTCGGCGGCGCTGATGCCCGTCGCGACGCCGTCGCGGGCGTCGACCGAGATCGTGAACTGGGTGCGCATCCGGTCGCGGTTGTGCGGCGTCATCAAGGGGATCTCGAGGCGGTCGAGCATCTCGGCCGGCATCGGCACGCAGATCACCCCCGAGCTGTGCCGGATCGTGAACGCCATCAGCTCGGGGGTGGCCTTGGCGGCGGCGAAGATGATGTCGCCCTCGTTCTCGCGATCCACGTCGTCGACCACGACGACCGGCTTGCCGGCCCCGATGTCGGCGATCGCCCGCTCGATGGTGTCCAACCTGGTGCTCATACGAGTGCCTCCTCGAGCTCGGGCTGCTCGCGCCGGGTGGCGCGCAGCCAGACGATGAATCCCCAGACCACGAGCCCGCCGTAGACGACGTACAGGATCGCGGTCGGGTAGTAGTGGCTGTGCCAGAGCAGCGGTACGCCGACCAGGTCGACGGCGATCCAGGCCAGCCAGAAGTCGTTCCAGCCCCGGGCCATCGCGTACGTCGCGACCATGGAGCCCACGAAGATCCAGGCGTCGCACCAGTAGTACCAGCGCGGAGCCGGCCACCCGGCACCGATCACGGCGAACACCCACTGACAGATCAGGACGCCCGCGACCCAGACCAGGAGGTAGCCCAACCGCTCGCTCACGGTGGCCCACCGCGGCGTGATCGCCGGAGCGTCCGCCCTGCGGAGCGAACGAAGCTGCCGCCAGCGGTACCAGCCGTAGACGCTGGTGATCACGAAGAACACCTGCCGGCCCGCCTGCCCGAACAACGGCTGTTGCGCGTCCTGCTCGAAGGTCGCGGCGATGAACACGCTGAACAGCAGGACGTTGCCGACGATCCCGACCGGCCAGGCCCACACGCGTCGGCGCAGACCGCCGACCGCCGAGGCGAAGCCGAACGCGTTGCCGAGGATCTCGCGCCAGGTGATCGGGTGACCGGCGATGGTGACCTGGGCGTCGTAGAGCCACTGGAGGAGGTTCATGCCGACACCCCGCGGAGCTCGAGCTGACGGGCGACGTACTTGCCGATCACGTCGACCTCGAGGTTGACCGCGTCTCCCGGCTTCCGGAAGCCCAGCGTCGTCCGCCGGAGCGTCTCGGGGATCAGGCTCACCGTGAACCCGTCGTCACGCGCCTCGACCACGGTCAGGCTCACGCCGTCGACGGTGATCGAGCCCTTGTCGACGAGGTACGGCGCGAGCTCGCGCGGCATCGACAGGGTGACGACGTCCCAGTGCTCCCCCGGCTCCCGGCGTACGACGTGGCCGACGGCGTCGACGTGGCCCTGGACGAGGTGCCCGCCGAGGCGGGTGCCCGCAGTGACCGCACGCTCGAGGTTGACCCGGTCGCCCACGTCGAGCGACCCCAACCCCGTCTTCGCGAGCGTCTCGGCCATCACGTCGGCCGTCCAGGTGTCCTCGGTGCGCTCGGACACGGTCAGGCAGCAGCCGTTGACCGCGATCGAGTCGCCCAGCGCGGCGTCGTCGAGCACGGTGGTGGCGCGCACGGTCAGCCTGACCGCGTCCGACTGGCGCTCGACCGCCCCGACGGTCCCGAGCTCCTCGACGATTCCGGTGAACATCTAGGTCGTGTCTCCTGACTCGAGGCCGTCGCGAGCGGCGGCCAGGGCGTGTGATGGCAAGGCGGAGGAGCGAGGCGATGCGGGCATCGTCGACTCGACGACAACGCAGCAGCAGGTCTGCGAGTTAGGAGTCACGGCATGAGATCCCTTCCGACCGCGACGCGGCCCGGCTCATGGTGATGCGTACGTTGAGGTCGTCGCCTGCGTTCAGCGACTCCAGCACGGTCACGTCGGTGACCGGCAGGTGCAGCGCATCTGCGATCGTGGTGATTCCCAGGTCGCCCGCGGCCGAGCGACCGGCCCCGAGCAGCATCGGCGCGACGTAGGCGACCACCTCGTCGACGAGACCGGCGGCGAGGAACGCAGCAGCCAGGGTCGGGCCGCCCTCGAGCATCACGTGCTGGCGGTCGCGGGCGAACAGCTGCTTGAGTGCCGTCTCGGGGTCGCGCGTGCGCAGGTGGAGGGTCTCGGCCGCGTCGTCGAAGATCCGACTACGCGGGTCCAGGTAGCGCTCCCCCATCACCGCGCGCAGCGGCTGCCGCGGCAGCGGCGTGCCGTCGGGCTCGCGGACGGTCAGGTGCGGGTCGTCGACCTCGACGGTGTTGGTGCCGACCAGCATGGTGTCGCACAGGGCTCGCAGTCGGTGGGTGTCGACGCGGGCGGCGGGGCTGGAGACCCAGCGACTGGTGCCGTCTGCGGCGGCGCTGCGCCCGTCCAGCGTGGTGGCGAGCTTCCAGGTGACGAACGGTCGCCCGTGCTCGACCGCGAACGTCCAGACCCGGTTGAGCTCACGTGCCTCATCGGCGAGCAGACCCGTCTCGACCTCGACCCCGGCGGCACGCAGCGTCTCGGAGCCACCGGTCGCGACCGGGTTGATGTCGGGCTGGGCGACGACCACCCGACGTACGCCTGCCGCGATCAGGGCCTGGGCGCACGGGCCGGTGCGGCCGGTGTGGTTGCACGGCTCGAGGGTGACCACGGCCGTGGCACCGCGCGCGGCGTCGCCGGCCCGCTCGAGGGCGTCGACCTCGGCGTGCGGGCTGCCCGCCCCCCGGTGGAAGCCCTCGGCCACGACGGCACCGTCGGCCGCGAGGAGCACGCACCCGACCCGCGGGTTGGGGCCCAGCGGTACGTCGGGGCTCGCGGCCAGGGCGAGGGCGCGGCGCATGGCCGCGTGCTCGGTCTCGCTGATGGTCATCGTGCCTCTCGGGTCCTGGTCGCGGACTCCGGGGCAACGGCGCGTGCTCGGGGCTCGACTCGGGGTCGGGCACCGACCACGGCTGCGTGCGCTTCCCTTCCGGACTTTGACCGTCGGTCCAGGACTTCCGATTGAAGCGAGGAAGCTTCGATCGGTCACCTGGTCAACCGGTCACTGGCTGCGACCGGGTCGCGGACTTCTGGGCGAACATCCACCCAGTCACCGCCGGTGCGGAGTTTCACCGCCCCCAGAGCACGCGAGCACTTGGCTCTTGCTGCCTCCAGCCTACGCCCGGCCGGTCAGCCCTAGGACATGGCGTCCGTCACGCGCGATCGGCGACAGCGCGCGCCCGGTCGCGCAGCGCGACCACCATGGCGTCCGGGTCGTCCGCGTCGAACACGGCCGACCCCGCCACGAAGACGTCGGCGCCCGCCTCGGCACAGCGCTGGATGGTCTCCAGCGAGACCCCACCATCGACCTGGAGCCAGGTCTCGACCCCGTGCTTGTCCATCAGCTCCCGGGCCCGGCGGATCTTGGGCAGGCAGAGGTCGAGGAACGACTGGCCCCCGAAGCCCGGCTCGACGGTCATCAGGAGCACCATGTCGAGCTCCGGCAACAGGTCCTCGTAGGGCTCGATCGCGGTCGCGGGCTTCAGCGCCATGCTCGCCCGCGCGCCCTGCTTGCGGATCTCGCGCGCGAGCCGCACCGGGGCGGCGGCCGCCTCCACGTGGAAGGTCACGCTGCCGGCACCCGCCTCGACGTAGGCCGCGGCATGTCGGTCGGGCTCGGTGATCATCAGGTGGGCGTCGACCGGGACGGGGCTCGCGCGGACGAGCGCCTCGATCATCCGCGGGCCGAAGGTCAGGTTGGGGACGAAGTGGTTGTCCATCACGTCCACGTGCATCCAGTCGGCACTCGGGAGCCGCCGGACCTCGGCACCCAGGTCGGCGAAGTCGGCGGTCAGGATGCTCGGGGTGATCTGGATGCCCACGCCGTGATCCTAGGTGCCTGAGCAGTCGGGCGTGAGGAACGAACGCGCGGCGTGGGCGAGGGCAGGTAGCGCGAGCCCACCGAGCGCACGTCAGGGAGCCAGCTTCTCCAGCCGGGTCTGCAGGGCCGCGGCCCGGTGGGCGTTGCCGTGGAGCCCGACGTAGCGCTGGCCGTAGGTCGCGAGCAGGGCGTCGTCGAGCCGGCGTACGGCGCCGGGTGGGTAGCGGTAGTCCATCCGGTCGCGGATCGTCTCCTCGTCGGCGGCACGCAGGACGTCGCCGAGCTCGTCGAGGGAGGTGATCCCGAGCTCGAGCAGGAGCCCGGAGACCCACGCGTAGTGGTCGCTGCGGGACCATCCGGCGTCGTCGTACTGTCCGGCGAGGAAGGCCGCCAGCTCGCGGGCGTCGAGGCGCGGGTCGTCGTCGTCCGTCGTCGCGGACACGTGGTCGCCCGACGACGACACCGGGCCGCGCAGCCGGTCGCGGATGGTCGCGAACTCCTGGTCGGCGAGCTCCAGGAGCCCGGCCGCCAGGGTGAAGCGCCGGTCGAAGTCGTGGGTGTGCTCGGCCGGGACGGTGCCCTTGTAGCGGATGTCGTGCTCGAACTCGGCCCAGGCATGCTGCAGCACGGTCCGGATCTGCACCTGCACGTTGCGGCCGGGCAGGTGGGCGTACGCCGGCAGCCCCTCACGAGCGGCGTCGAGGACGATCTGGAGGTGGCGGCTCGCGTACCCGAACCGGCCCTCGCTGGCCGTCTCCCGGCCGAGGTCGCGGTCGTCGGCCACCACGACCTGGTCGTCCAGCAGGTCGGCGACCGCGGCCACGTCGTCGCGCACGTAGGTGATCACCCGGACCCCCAGCTGGTCGCCGATCTCGCGCAGCGGATCGGTGTACAGCCGGACGCCGTCGCGCGACCGGGTGGCCTTCTCGGCGAACGAGGCGACGCTCTTGGTGCGCCCGGAGACGGTGAGGTAGTTGATCCCGGCCTCGTCCAGGAGGCTGGTCACCAGCTGCACCGCCTCCTCGCCGGCCAGGACCAGGGCGTCGTGGTCGGCGGCGTACGCCGCGATCGCGGCCTGCGCCGGGTCGCCGGGCTCGACCTGGACGGCTGCGGCTCCGGGATCAGTCATCGTCGTCCTCCACGGTGCCGGTGGTCGAGGTGAGGCCGGCCGCCTCGTCGCGGTCGGCCCACTCGCGGAGCGGCTGGATGTCGAACACGTGGTCGTCGATGTCCTCGTGCAGGTCGCCGAGCTCGGCGAAGCGTGGAGGCACCGTGAAGATCGTGAAGTCGTGGGGGTCGACGTCGTCGACCTCGTCCCAGCGCACCGGTGTCGAGACGCGGGCGTCGGGGAAGCCGCGCACGGAGTACGCCGCGGCGATCGTGTGGTCGCGGGCGTTCTGGTTGTAGTCCACGAAGAGGTGGTGGGGGTCACGGTCCTTGCGCCACCACAGGGTCGTCACGTCGTCGGGCATCCGTCGCTCGACCTCGCGGGCGAAGGCGAGCGCCGCACGGCGTACCTCCTTGTGGCCGTGGTCGGCAGCGATGCGGACGTAGACGTGCAGCCCCTTGCCGCCGCTCGTCTTCGGGTAGCCCACTGCTCCCAGCTCGTCGAGGATCTCGTGGGTCACGCCGGCCACCCGCTGCACCTGCGCGAAGTCGCTCAGCGGTCCCGGGTCGAGGTCGATCCGCCACTCGTCGGGCTTCTCCGGGTCCTCGCGGCGGCTGTTCCAGGGGTGGAACTCGACGGTCGACATCTGCACCGCCCACACGACCGCACCGAGCTCGGTCACGCACAGCTCGTCGGCGGTGCGGTTCCACCGTGGGAACGTGAGCCGGACGGTCTCGATCCAGTCGGGAGCACCCGACGGGATGCGCTTCTGGTGGACCTTGTCGCCGGAGAGCCCGGTGGGGAACCGGTGCAACATGGTCGGACGCTCGAACAGCGCGTTGACGATGCCGGGACCGACCGCCAGGTAGTACTCGACCAGGTCGAGCTTGGTCGCGCCGCTCTCGGGGAAGTAGACCCGGTCCGGGTTGGTCACCTTGACCACCCGGTTGTCCACCTCGAGCTCCACGAACGGCGACGCCATGGTCGTCACCGTAGCCATGAGTCGCGGTTCAGGCCTTGCCGAGCAGCGCCAGGAACATCGCGTCGGTGCCGTGCCGGTGCGGCCAGAGCTGGGCGGTGCCGGTGAGGGGGCCGGCGCAGTCGGGCACGTCGGCGCGCAGGCCGGCGGCCGCGGTGAGCAGCGAGCGCGCATCGCCGAGGGTGGTGTCGTCACGTCCGACCAGGACCGAACCGAGCACGTCGCGGGTCTCGGCCAGGACCGGCGAGCAGGTCGCGTAGAGCACCACTCCTCCCGGCCGCACCAGGTCGAGGGCGCGATCGACGAGCGTGCGCTGGAGCGGCACCAGGTCGCGGAGGTCCTCGGGACGCCGGCGCCAGCGCGCCTCGGGCCGGCGCCGGAGAGCACCCAGGCCCGTGCACGGCGCGTCGACGAGCACGCGATCGAAGGAGCCGGCCTCCCACGGCGGTGCCGTGCCGTCCTCGACGCTCACGGCCTCGACGCCCTCCGCGCCGTTGAGCGCGCGGCGAACCAGGTCGGCGCGGTGGGGTTGCAGCTCGTTGGCGACCACTCGTGCACCCCGAGCAGCGGCCAGTGCGGCCAGCAGTGCGGCCTTGCCGCCCGGCCCTGCACACAGGTCCAGCCAGCGCTGGTCGCGCCCGTCGACGGGAGCCGCACCCAGCACGTGGGCGACCAGCTGGGAGCCCTCGTCCTGCACCCCTGCGCGGCCCTCGGCGACCGCCGCGATCTCGCCCGGACTCCCGCCGGACGACACCACGCCGTACGGCGAGAAGGGGGTCCGCTCTCCCGGCAGCTCGTCGACCGTCGACCGACCCGGACGCGCCACCAGGGTGACCGCCGGGGGGTCGTTGTCGGCGGCGAGGAGGGCTTCGATCTCGTCGTCACCGACCGCCGCCGTCATCGCGTCGACGATCCACGTGGGATGGGAGAACCGGGTCGACCGGTCGGCGTCGATGCGAGTGAGCCACGTCTCGAGGTCGTGGGCCGACACCCGGCGCAGCACCGCGTTGGCGAAGCCGGAGGGACCCGGCCCGACCTCGGATCGGACCAGGTCGACGCTGGTGCTGATCGCGGCGTGTGCGGCGACGCGCATGCTCAACAGCTGGTGACAGCCGAGCCGGAGGACGTCGAGGACCTTCGCCTGCGTGCTCGCGAGCGGCCGGTCCGTGCAGGCGGCGAGGATCGCGTCGTACGTGCCCTGTCGGCGGATCGTGCCCGACGCCAGCTCCGTCGCGAAGGCCGCGTCCCGCCCGGTCAGTCGGTACTTCCCGAGCATGTGCGGCAGCACGAGGTTGGTGTAGGCGTCCTTGACCCGGACCGCCTTCAGCACCTCGAACGCCGCCCGTCGTGCCGGGTCGGGCTGGGCGTTCACAGCTCGCCCGCGAGGAACTTCTTCGCCAGCGACCTGGGGGCGACCGCGACCCAGGCGTCGGTCAGCACCTCACGGAGCTCGTCGACGTCGACCTCGCCGATCCGGCTCTGCTGGAGGAGCACGGCGTTGTAGCTGCGGAAGTGGTCGATAGTGAAGAACGGGCCGTCGGCCTCGACCAGGGCGGCCTTGTCGACGGCGTTCGCGGTGCGGATCACCAGCAGGTCCGGGTACTCCTCCCCCGTCTCGGGGTCGACCGCGTCGTGGCGAGGAGCGCGCGCCAGCACGAAGCCGCGCGGCTTGGGGGTCTGCCGGACGAGGTACGTCGGTCGGTCGCCCCACGACGTGCCCAGCTCGACCTCGGGCAACCCGCTGCAGATCGCGTGGACATCGGCGATCCTGGCCCGCCGGCTCACGTGAGCGCCTCCCCGCCGGTCAGCCGCAGGCCGCGGGCCCAGTCGGCGGCCGGCATCGGCCGCTTCCCGACCGGCTGGATCTCGCCGAGTCGGAGTGCGGCCGTCCCCGTGCCCACCACGACGACGCTCTTGCCGGCGACCACCTCCCCGGGCGGGAGCTGGCCGTCGGCGTGGTCGAGCGGTCCGAGCTTGACCCGCTCCCCGGCGTAGGTCGTCCAGGCGCCCGGTGCGGGGGTGCAGGCTCGGACCTGCCGGTCGATGGCGGCAGCGGGCTGGGTCCAGTCGACCCGGGCGTCGTCGACGGTGATCTTCGGAGCCAGCGAGACGTCGTCGGGCGCCTGCGGACGGGCCTCGAGCGACCCGTCGGCGATGCCGTCGAGGGTGGCGACCAGCAGGCCGGCACCACCCTCGGCCAGCCGGGCGAGCAGCGCCCCTGCCGTGTCGCGCGGCCGGATCGTCTCGGTCATCACCCCGAACGTCGGTCCGGCGTCGAGCTCGCGGACGATCCGGAACGTGGTCGCCCCGGTGACGTCGTCGCCGGCCCAGATCGAGCGCTGCACCGGCGCTGCACCGCGCCAGGCCGGCAGGAGCGAGAAGTGCAGGTTGATCCAGCCGTGGGTCGGGATGTCGAGCGCCGACTGCGGCAGGAGCGCGCCGTACGCGACGACCGGGCACGCGTCGGGCGCCAGGGCTCGAAGCGACTCCTGGAACTGCGGGTCGCGCGGGTGGTCGGGCTTGAGCACGGGCACGCCCAGCTCGTCCGCTGCGTCGGCGACCGGCGACGCGCTGATCCGGCGGCCCCGCCCGGACGGCGCGTCGGGGCGGGTCACCACCCCCACGAGCTCGTGGGGCGACGCGGCGATCGCACGCAGGGACGGCAGGGCGACCTCGGGAGTGCCGGCGAAGACCACCCGCATCAAGCCCGCCTCACAGACCGAGGCCGTGGGTCGGGTGTGGCGAGACCTTGATCGTGGGCGACCCGGCGACCCCGAACCACTCCGACTCGCGGATCTCCTTCATCGCCTGCTTCCGCAGCTCCGGCGTCAGCCGGTCGAGGAACAGAATGCCGTCGAGATGGTCGGTCTCGTGCTGGATGGCGCGGGCCAGCAGCTCGCTGCCCTGGATCACGACCGGCTCCCCGTGCAGGTCGAAGCCCCTGGCCAGCACGGACAGCGCGCGTCGGCAGTCGATCCTGAGGTCGGGGATCGACAGGCACCCCTCGTCGCCGTCCTGGGTCTCGTCGGAGAGGTCGAGCACCGGGTTGACCAGGTGACCGACCTCACCGTCGACGTTCCAGGTGAACACCCGCAGCCCGACCCCGATCTGGGGCGCGGCGAGCCCGGCGCCCGGGGCCTCGAGCATGGTGTCGGTGAGGTCCTGGACCAGCCGGCGCAGCTCCACGTCGAAGTCGACGACCTCGAGCGCCGTGGTGCGCAGGATCGGGTCGCCGAACAGGCGGATCGGCTGGATGGCCACGCGCCGAGTCTAGGAGCCGGCACCGTCAGCAGGGGTCGCCGGGCAGGGCCACCGCGGCGGCGACCTCGTACGTCGTGCGTCCCTGGCGGTAGTGCCGGTCCGGTCGCGTGGTTAGCACGTTGACGACCCCGGGGTCGCGCACCAGAGCGCAGTCGCCGAGAGTGGCCAGGTCGACCCTCACATCGGACGGCCAGGGGGCGACCGGCTCGGTGATCGCGGACCCTTCCGCCGGTTCGGCCAGCATCCGCAGCACGCGCGGTCGGTACGGCGTACCCGGCCCGTCGGCGACTCGGAGCGCGGCTCCGACGAAGTCGGCAAGCCTTCCGCGCGCCGTCGGACTCCAGCCACCGGGCTCGAGGGCATAGGCACGGTGGGTCCAGCGGACCTCGGTGGCGATCTCGACGCTGGTGGTCCCACCGTCCATCACGTCACTGGGCGCCGGGTAGGTCGCTCGATCGGTCAGCAGGTCGTCGTGGTGGGCCCGCTTGAGCAGACCCTGCACCTGGCCCTCTGAGAGATGGAAGGTGAGGACGGGCTCCACGATCCCGGAGGGGGGGCCCTCGTGGGCCGCTGCGTAGGCCGTTCCGTCGCCGGTCACGACAAGGTCCGGAGGCTGGGTGAAGAAGCTCTCGCGGGTGCCCATGCCCGGCGACCGCTCCACCCGGACCACCAGGTCGTCGTGGCCGTGCGCGTGCGGCTGGTCGTGCTCGAACATCCCGACGTACGGCCCCGAACGGCCGACCAGCGCACCCACGGCCACCGTCGCCAGCACGCTGACCGCCACGCCCCAGGTCCTCGACACGGTCGTCGGACGCGGCCCGGGGCCTCGCGGTTCCTCAGAGGCTGACCGGGTCGACCTGGATCCGGACCGGATCCAGCTTGCGGGCGGACCGCAGACGCTGGACCTCGCCGAGCGCCCGGGACAGCGCCAGGCCCTGGCCGCGCGGGGCGCGCACCACCAGTCGCGACTCGCCGTCGTCCAGCTCGACCGGACCGAGCACCTCGGTGCCCGGCGGGCGGTCGAGCAGGGTCAACGCGTCGTCGACGGCCCCCGGGTCACCGACGATCGTCGCGAGCCGGCTCGCCGGCGGCAGATGGGCCTCGGAGCGGGTCGCGCTCTCGCGCCGGGCGAAGCCGGCCGGGTCCCAGCGCACGAGCGCCTGGAGCGCCGGATGGGCCGGGTCGCCCACCACGACCACGCTCCCGCCGGGCGCGGCCAGCCCGGCCGCGCCGAGCCACCGCCGCAGGGCTTCCTCCTCGGTACGGAGATCGGGGCGCGCCATCGCCAGCCAGGTGTCCAGGAGTACGACGGTGGCGTAGCCACCCGACGCCACCGGCTCCGCGCCCGGTGTGGCGACCACGATGGCGGGCTTGGGCGGCACCGACTCGACCACGTGGTCGCCGCCGGAGGCCACGACGGGTACCGACGCGAAGGCACGACCGAGCTCCTCGGCGGTGCGCCGCTCCCCCACCACCGGGGCGCGCAGGCCGCGGTGGCCGCACGCGACGCAGGCCCAGGCATCGTCGACCGTGCCGCACCAGCGACACGCGGGCGGCACCGCCGGCCCCGACACCGCCAGCGGTCCGGTGCAGAACGAGCAGCGGGCCGGCGTCCGGCAGCGCTCGCAGGCCAGGGTCGCTGCGTACCCCCGGCGGGGCGTCTGGACGAGGACCGGGCCGCGCTCGAGGCCCGCGGCCACCGCGTCGTACACCTGCTTGGGCATCCGGGTGGCCCGGGCCAGCGGGTCGCGGTCGAGCTCGACATCGGTGGCGCCGGCGATGGACACCCGGACGGCGTCGCGCAGGGCGTCGCGCGGCGGTGCGATCTCGTGTGCCCAGCCGGTCACGAGCAGCTGCTCGGCCTCCACACTCCGGGCGAACCCGCCGACCAGGGCCGCGGTCTGCTCGAGGTGGGCCCGCGTGAGCAGCACCTCGCGGGCGTGGGGGTACGGCGCGCGCGGCTCGGCGTGGAGGTCGTCGCCGTCGTCCCAGATCGCCACCAGGCCGAGCTCGTGGACCGGCGCGAAGGCGGCGGCGCGGGTGCCGACCACGATCCGCCGGGTGCCGCGGGCGACCGCGAGGAACTCGCGGTAGCGGCGGGCCGGCCCGGCGCCGGCTGTCAGCACCACGTGGTGTCCCGCGCCCAGCAGGTCGGTCAGGGCGGCGTCGAGCCGGGCGACGTCGCGTCGATCGGGCACCACCAGGAGGCTGCCGCGGCCACCGGACAGGGTCAGTCCGGCCGCGGCGGCCAGCAGCCGCGGCCAGTCCTCACCGGGGAGCGCCGACCACGCGGCGCGCGGGGATCCGCCCCCGGTCAGGTGGGCCAGGAACGGCTCCGCCGCCGGGTAGGCCGACCAGGAGCGGCGAGCCGCGTCCACCTCCACGGTGACCGGCTCCTCGGGCGGTGACGGCTGCTTCTCGGTGGTCGCATGTCGCGGTGGGACGGCGAGCCGGAGCACGTCGGAGCGGGTGCCGGCGTAGCGCTCGGCGAGCTGCCCGGCGAGCTCGGCGACGGCCGGCCGCAGCACCGGCTCGGGACTGACGACCCGCTGGAGTGCGGTCAGGCTGCCGGTGTGGTCGGTGTCGGAGGCGCGCGCGACCACGTAGCCGTCGAGCGGCTTGCCGGCGAAGCGCACCTTGACCCGCGCCCCCGGGACCGCGTCGTCGGCCATGGAGGCCGGGACGGCGTAGTCGAACGGCCGGTCCAGGTGCGCCAGCGGCGTGTCGACGAGCACGCGGGCGACCGGATCGGTCGCCGCTGCCGGCTCCGACGCGGCCGCTCGCTTCGGGCGTCGGGCGCGGACCGTCTCCCGCAGACCCGGCAGGGTCTCGGCAGGAGGATCCTCGCGGTCGGCCACGGCCGCTGTTCTACCAGCCGGCGCGTACGCCGAGCGCCGCGCGTGGGACGGTCAGCTCGCGGTCACGCGGTCGGTGGCGACCGAGAAGGTCGTGGTGTGCCGGTGGCGCGCGGTGGCCGTCACCCGCACCGTGATCCGCCGGCCGAGGTCGGCCTGCCTCACCTGGTACGACGCGCCGGTCGCGCCCGCGACCCGGTGACCGCCGGCGTACCACTGGAGATGCCGCTTCGCGTGCGACGGCGACCACCGCCCCGCGTCGGCCGTCAGTACCGACCCCACCGTCGGCGTCCCGGCGATCGTCGGCGTCGACCGTGGCACCGGCCCGTGGCCGCACGTGTAGACCCGGACGTCGTCGAGGTACCAGCCCAGGCCGCCGGGCACGTTGTCGGTGCTCATCGTGAACTGGGGCGACACCGCATGGCCGTCGTACCGCGTCAGCGCCATCCGGCTCGCGAGGTAACCATGGCTGTCCCGACTGAACGAGACGCGGCCCGCCGAAGGGTTGCCGGACACGTCGGTGATCACGTCGTGCGGGCCGTTGACCCAGGCCAGCCGCTCGGCCGGCCTCGGCGCCCGCCCGCGGGTGGCGTCGGCGACCTCGACCGTCCCGCCGTCGTAGTTCAGCTTGACGCCCTCGAAGTTCGTCGCGGAGTCGATGACCCGCCACTGCTGGAACCACAGGTACGCCGGGCGGTCTGCCGGCAGCGCGACGGGATGCATCAGCAGCGAGCTGACCGTCGTGTCCTGCGGGTCGGTGGAAAACCACGACGTGCGACCGGACGTGGCGTTGGCCGGGGCGGGCGGGAACACCGAGTCGTTCGGGGCACGCACCCACGTCGAGCCGGCGTCGAAACGGCTCCGCGGCGCCCCCTTCTCGGAGTCGAACAGCACCCGGACCGGACCAGCGCCGTGCGGGCACGCCAGGGGCGCGTCCGGTGGCTGCGGTGCGCGGGGCGGCGTGGTGCGCAGCCGGGTCGCGAGGGTGGCGCGGTGGACGTTGCGGCAGTCCTTGCCGGTCATCCCGGCGGTGTGGTGCCGCGCCAGCGAGCGACAGCTGTGGTCGAGGACCGCCGCCAGGTCGGCGAAGTCGCTCCCCGAGACCAGGTGCTGGATCACGTCGAGGTAGAGGGTGGCCGACCTCCGCAGCGACGGGCCGTCGATGCCGCGCACGACCTGGCCGCCCTGCCGTCCCCCCTGCGACAGCAGGTAGAAGGTGCGGTTGCCCACCCCGCTGTTGGTGTGGACGCCGCCGTTGTCGAACAGCCCGCGGGCGTACTTCTTGCTGGTCATCGTGTCGGGCTGGCCGAACTTCCCGGGATCCCTGATGTTCCGGATGGCCCCGACCGGAAGGTCCTCGCCCAGTGCCCAGCTGTGCGGCGAGTCGCCGGGACCCTGGTGCCGGTGGTCGATGATCTCGCCCATCACGTCGGCCAACGACTCGTTGATCGCGCCGGACTGGCCCCAGTAGAAGAGGTCGGCGTTGTGCGAGATCACGCCGTGGGTCATCTCGTGGCCGACCACGTCGTCCGCCGAGGCGAAGCCCTCGCCGTAGAACATGCCGACGCCGTTCCAGAAGGCGTTCTGCAGCGGGCAGTCCTGCGGGATCCGTGCACCGGGATCGCACCAGCGCACCGTCGACGAGAGGCTCCGGTGGTCGCCCTCGTCGACCCCGAGCAGCTGGGTCAGGTCGATCCCGCCGATCTGGCGGTAGAACGTCGACACGACGCCGGCCAGGTCGTAGGCGTCGTTCACGTCGGGCACGGTGGCACTGGGCGGACCTCCCTCGATCCGCGCGAAGTCCGTGGTGCACGGGAGGTCGAGCGAGACGTTGTGGTTCTGGTTGTCGCAGACCACGCGGTCGACCTGCTCGACCAGGTCGAGGTCCTGCACGACCGCACCCGTGCGGTCGTCGACGAGCACGAGTCGACGGAACGCCGCACCCGCGTGCACCTCGACCCACCAGACCCCACGCGCGTGCGTGGTCGGGTCCGTGCTGCGCGGCACGCCCAGGACGGCCGGGTCGTAGAGCCGCCGCACGGGTCGGTCGGCCCGCAGGCTCGCGTGTGGTCCGGGTCCCAGTCGCCGCCCGGTCACGCTCAGCGCGACCCGCTCCGCCGCGGCACTCGCGAACGTCGCGGCGGGCACGGTCGCCCGGGAGACCGAGGCGGTCACCGAGCCGAGCTGCCGGTCGGGCCGCAGGTCGACCGCGACGGCACCGCCGACCACGGGGAGCCCGTGCCGGGACTCGGTGAACCGGACGACGTCGTCGCCGGTCACCGACCGCACGACCGGTCCCGCGACCAGGCGGGTGCCGCGGTCGGCGACTCCGACCAGCGCGCCGTACCGGGCGAGGTGCGCGCGGGCGGCGTCCCGTGGAGAGGTCGCTCGGGAGACGTCGGGGTCGTGGGCGCCGGTGACCCCGACGACCCGGGCGAGCCCGTCGGCACCGCGCGCGACTCGCACGGGGCCGCGAGCCTCGGCCGAGAGGCGCTCCAGCGCACGGTCAGCGGGTCGGGCGTGAGCCCCTGCTCCGACCTCGACGGCTCCCGTCGGATCCGCGGTCGCGACCTGGGCCAGCGTCGCCGAGGCGAGGGCCAGCGCCGTCGCGAGCGCTGCGGTCGTGCGCCTCACGGATCGCCTCCGTCCGGCCCGAGGTCCTGGGTCTGCGAGGCAATCTAGTGACCTCGCGGCCGGGGCGAGGTCAAGAAGCGGTCACGATCCGCCGGTCACTCGGCGATGCCGGCCGCCTTGCGCAGCTCGTCGACGCGGTCGGACCGCTCCCACGTGAACTCCGGCAGCTCACGGCCGAAGTGGCCGTACGCCGCGGTCTTGGCGTAGATCGGGCGCAACAGGTCGAGGTCCTCGATGATCGCGGCCGGGCGCAGGTCGAAGACCTCGAGCACGGCTCGCTGGATCTCCTCGTCGGGCACGACGCCTGTGCCGAAGGTCTCGATGAAGACGCCGACCGGCTGCGCCTTGCCGATCGCGTAGGCGACCTGCGCCTCGCAGCGCCTGGCCAGGCCCGCGGCCACGACGTTCTTGGCGACCCAGCGCATGGCGTAGGCCGCGGAACGGTCCACCTTCGAGGGGTCCTTGCCCGAGAACGCACCACCGCCGTGGCGGGCCATGCCGCCGTAGGTGTCGACGATGATCTTGCGGCCGGTCAGGCCGGCGTCGCCCATCGGGCCACCGACCACGAAGCGACCGGTCGGGTTGACCAGGAGTCGGTATCCCTCGCTGGGGATGTCGAACGACGCCAGCACGGGGTCGATCACGTGCTTCTTGATGTCGGGCTCGAGGGTGTCGACCAGATCGATGTCGTCGGCGTGCTGGGTGGACAGCACCACCGTGTCGACCCGCACCGGGTGGTTGTCGCCGTCGTACTCGATGGTGACCTGGGTCTTGCCGTCGGGCCGGAGGTAGGCCAGCGTGCCGTCGTTGCGGACCGCGGTCAGGCGCTCGGCCAGGCGCTGGGCCATCACGATCGGCAGCGGCATCAGCACGTCGGTGTCGTCGCAGGCGTAGCCGAACATCAGGCCCTGGTCGCCGGCGCCCTGCTTGTCCATCGCGTCCACCGAGCCGGTGCGCGACTCGTGGCCGGTGTCGACTCCTTGGGCGATGTCGCCCGACTGGCCGCCGATGGCCACCATCACGCCGCACGAGGCGCCGTCGAAGCCCTTGTCCGACGAGTCGTAGCCGATCGCCAGGATCCGGTCGCGGACGATCTGCTTGATGTCGACGTACCCGGTGGTGGTGACCTCGCCGGCGACCACGACCAGGCCGGTGGTGAGCAGGGTCTCGACCGCGACGCGGCTGTGGGGGTCCTGCCGGATCATCGCGTCGAGGACAGAGTCGCTGATCTGGTCGGCGATCTTGTCGGGGTGACCCTCGGTCACGGATTCGGAGGTGAAAAGGCGTCCGGTCACGGTGTCTGATGCTCCTGGTTCACTACTGGCGTCGATCGGCGGTCACGATAGCGGGAGCCGGGGCGCGAACCCACATCCTCCCGACGGGCGGTCAGTCGGAAGTCGCCGGCTCGAGCCGGCGGGCCACCTCGTCCCAGACGGCGTGGGCGAGGGCCGTCTTCGGCCCGGCCGGTACGTCGACCCGGGCGCCGTCGGCGCCGAGGATCACGGCCTGGTTGTCGTCGGCACCGAACACCGCTCCCCCGCGGACGTCGTTGACGACGAGGAGGTCGCACCCCTTGCGGGCCAGCTTGGCGCGGCCCAGCTCGAGCACCGAGCCGGTGTCGTCGCCGGTCTCGGCGGCGAAGCCGACCACGACCTGCCCGGGATGGAGCCGGTCGTGGGAGAGCTCGGCGAGGATGTCGGGGGTCTGCGTGAGCTCGAGCGTCGGGGCGGACCCGTCGCCGGACTTCTTGATCTTGGTGTCGTTGGCCGCCACCGGACGGAAGTCCGCCGGAGCCGCGGCCATCACGACGGCGTCGGCCGAGCCCGCGGCGGAGACGACGGCGTCGCGCAGCTCTTCGGTGGTCTCGACCCGGACCACCTTGACGCCGGCGGGGTCGGGGAGCTCGACGTTGGCGGCGACCAGGGTCACCTCGGCGCCGCGGGCCGCGGCGGACCGCGCGAGAGCGATGCCCTGCCGACCCGACGACCGGTTGCCGAGGAAGCGCACGGGGTCGAGCGGCTCACGGGTGCCTCCTGCGGAGACCACGACCGTGCGGCCGAGCAGGTCGGCCACGCCGACGCCGCGGGCCAGGACGTCCTGGCAGATCGCGAAGATCTCGTCGGGATCGGGGAGCCGGCCCTTGCCGGAGTCGGCCCCGGTCAGCCGGCCGACGGCCGGCTCGATCACGAGCGCACCGCGAGCCCGGAGCGTCGCGACGTTGGCCTGCGTCGCGGCGTTCTCCCACATCTCGGTGTGCATCGCCGGTGCGAAGACCACGGGACAACGGGCTGTCAGCAGCACGTTGGTGAGCAGGTCGTCGGCGCGTCCGTGGGCCGCCCGCGCCAGCAGGTCGGCGGTGGCCGGCGCGAGGACGACGAGGTCGGCGGACTGACCGATCCGGACGTGCGGCACCTCGTGCACCGACTCCCAGACCTGGGTGGTGACCGGCTTGCCGGACAGCGCGGCCCACGTCGCCTCGCCCACGAAGTGCAGCGACGACGGCGTCGGGACGACGGTCACGTCGTGGCCGGACTCGGTGAACAGGCGGAGCAGCTCGGCGGCCTTGTACGCCGCAATGCCGCCCGACACCCCGAGGACGACGACGGGCCGTGTCCCGGCTTCGGTGGAAGCTCCGGGCACGGCCCTGTCGGTCATGGTCGTGGGCGGGTCAGCGGTCGCTCGGGAAGCCGGCCTCGAGGGCGGCGGCCTTCTTGGCCTCCTCCTCGGCGGCGAGCTCGGCGGGGTCGACGTCCTCGCAGGTCAGCAGGTCGTCGCTGATCTCGCGCAGCGCGATCGACAGCGGCTTCTCCTGGACGTGGGTCTCCACGAGCGGGCCGACGTACTCCAGGAGGCCCTCACCGAGCTGGGAGTAGTAGGCGTTGATCTGCCGCGCGCGCTTGGCGCTGTAGAGGACCAGCTTGTACTTGCTGTCGGTCTTGGTCAGCAGGTCGTCGATCGAGGGGTTGGTCACGCCCTCGGCAGCGGGGGTGGGGGCAGACACGCAACAGCCTCACAGAAGAAGTCGGGATCACGAACGGCCAGGTGGGCCAACCATGAAGGCTACCAACTCCTCGGCCGCATCGTGAATTTCTGTGTTCACGATGGTCACGTCGAACTCCGCCTCCGCGGCCAGCTCGAGACGGGCGCTGGCGAGGCGTTGCTCGCGCTCTTCGGGATCCTCCGTGCCGCGGCCGACGAGCCGGCGTACCAGCTCGTCCCACGACGGTGGTGCCAGGAAGACCATCAGCGCCTCCGGCATCGCGGCGTGCACCTGGCGCGCACCCTGCAGATCGATCTCCAGCAGCGCCGGCCGGCCGGCCGCCAGCATCTCCTCGACCGGAGCCCGCGGAGTGCCGTAGCGGGCCGCCCGGTGGACGACCGCCCACTCCAGGAGCTCGTCCTCCGCGATCATCCGGTCGAACTCCGCCTCGGAGACGAACCAGTAGTGCACGCCGTTCTGCTCGTCGGGCCGCGGAGCGCGCGTGGTGGCGGAGATCGAGATCCAGATCTCGGGATGGTGGGCGCGGATGTCCGCGGACACCGAGCCCTTGCCGACCGCGGTCGGGCCGGCCAGGACGGTCAGCCGGGTACGCGGGGTGGGCCGTGCGCCGGGGTCGGACCCGGTCACTCGCCGGGAGCGAACTCGCGCTCGAGCGCCGCCACCTGCTTGGCGCCGAGCCCGCGGACCCGGCGGCTCTCGGCGATGCCGATCCGTTCCATCAGCTGCTTGGCCCGGACCTTGCCGACACCGGGCATCGAGCAGAGCAGGTCGACGACTCGCATCTTGCCGATCACGTCGTTGCGATGACCGTCGTGCAGCACGTCGGAGATCGACGCTCCGGAGTTCTTGAGGCGGTTCTTCACCTCGGCGCGCTCGCGGCGCGAGGCCGCAGCCTTGTCGAGGGCCGCCTGGCGCTGCTCGGGAGTGAGCGGTGGGAGAGCCAAGGCACATCCTTTGTCCAACGAGCACGGTGTCGGCTGTGTCGCCTCTGTGTCCGACAGGGGGAGTCGGGACGCCGACAATCTAGTCAGCCCGGCGTGGCAGCGGCAACGGGACCCCAGGCGGACAGGCCCTAGAGGTCCAGGGGTGTATGGCACACGTCGCGCACCTCTTGCTGCACCGTGGCGAAGGCCTGCTGGGTGTCCGAGGCTGCGAGCTCGGCCGCCGCACGACGGATCAGCGCGCGGTCCTCGGAGCTGAGTCCGGCCGGGGGGTGTGTCGCGTCGTACGTCGCAGGGTCGACGCCGGCGTGGGTCAGCGCCGTCTCGAGAGCCCGGATCCGCGTCACCAGCAGCTGCCAGTCGTCGGCGACGTCGTCGGGAGCCTTGCCCTGCAGGTCCTCGAAGATCGGCAGCGCCTGCAGCAACGCCGTGCGCTGGTTGCCGTGCGCGAGCGAGCCGAGGTCGGACTGGTGGTCCTGGACGGCGTTGCAGTAGCCACCGCCCCCGCCGCATCCGCTCAGGAACGACGCCACCAGGAGTCCGGCCACCAGCGCGGCCGGTCGTCTCGTGCGGCCGTCCTTCACGTGCGCAGCTCGCGGAGCCGCTCGTTGAGCCGGTCTGCGGCCGCGGCCAGGCCGTCCGGACCCGCTCGGAGCAGCTCGCGTGAGGTGCTGGGGAGGACGTGGCGCACCCCCGACCCGAAGATCCGCCGGAGGTCGTCGACCGTGCCTCCCTGCGCGCCGTACCCCGGCGCGAGGACCGGTCCGCCGATGTCGAGCCGGTGTCCCGAGCCGTCGATGGTGGCGCCGATGACGGCGCCGAAGGACCCGAGCGGCTCCGCCCCGTCGTTCAGGGCTCGGAGGTGGTCGAGCACCGAGTCGGCCACGGTGCCGTCGTCGGTGCGCGCCTCCTGCACCTCCGGGCCCTCCTTGTTGGACGTCAGCGCGAGCACGAAGACGCCCGCGTCGTGCTTGCGCGCGGTGTCGATCATCGGGGTGAGCGAGCCGAAGCCGAGGTAGGGGCTCGCGGTGATCGCGTCGACCGCGAGGGGCGAGGCCTGGTCGAGGTAGGCGTCGGCGTACGCCTGGCTGGTCGTGCCGATGTCGCCGCGCTTCACATCGAGCAGGACGAGGGCCCCGGCCGCACGGCAGGTGGTGATCAGCCGCTCCAGGACCGCGATGCCCCGGCTGCCGAAGCGCTCGTAGAACGCCGACTGCGGCTTCACCACCGCCACCCGTGGCGCCAGCGCCTCCCCCGCCGTCAGGGCGAACCGCTCGAGACCGGCCACGTCGTCGGACAGACCCCACTCGTGCAGCAGGGAGGAATGGGGGTCGATACCGGCGCACAGGGGTCCGCGCTCGTGCATGGCGGTGTGGAGGCGGGCTCCGAAGGTGGTCATCTCTCGTCCTCTCGGGCGGGTGGATCGAGCTCGGTGCCGAGCTGCTCGGCGATCCGGAACGCCGTGGTCGGGTCGTGGAACAGGGCGGTGCCGACCTGGACGGCGCTAGCACCGGCGGCCAGGTGGGCACGGGCGTCCTCGGCGTCCATGATGCCGCCGCAGCCGATCACCGGGGTGTCGGGCAGGGCACGCACGACCTCGGCGACGCAGCGGAGCACCTGCGGCCTGATCGCGGGACCGCTGAGGCCGCCCGGGCGACCGTCGGGAAGAGCGGCGGGAACGGCGTTGCCGACGACGACGGCATCCGCTCCCGCCTCGGCCACGGCGCGGGCGATCTCGGCGACCCGGGTCACGTCGTTGCGGAGCTTGGCCAGCAGCAGCACGCCGTCGCGGAGGTCGCGACGGCACGAGCCGATCACGCCGGCCGCCTGGAAGGGCTCGCGGGCGTCGAACAGGCCGCTGCCGAGCGGGTCCGGCGCCGAGAGGTTCACCTCCAGCGCGGCGATCCCCGGGCTGCGGCCGAGGGTGCGGGTCAGCTCGGCGTACTCGCCGAGGGAGTGGCCGGCGATGCTGACGACGACCGTCGCGCCGAGCTCCACCAGCGGCGCGAGCTCGTCGTCGAGGAAGCCGGCGACGCCCGGGTTCTGCAGGCCGATCGCGTTGACCAGGCCGCTGGGCGACTCGACGATCCGCGGCTCGGCGCCGCCCGGGCGCGGCTGCAACGTCACCGAGCGGGTGACGAAGCCGCCCAGCGTCGACAGGTCGCCGTACGCCGCGAGGTCGCGACCGCTTCCCCCGCACCCGGACGCGGTGAGCACCGGGTTGCGGAACGGCCAGTCGCGGACGTCGGTCACGCCAGCGCCTCCCAGTCGACGCGCTCGGCGCGGAACACCGGGCCGTCGACACAGGCGCGGACCACGTGCGTCTCACCAGCGTCGTCCAGCACCGGCACGGGACAACCACGGCAGAGGCCGGTGGCGCAGGTCAGCGCGCGCTCGAGGGCGACCTGGCAGGTGACGTCGGCACCCGACACCGCCGCCGCCACGGCACCTTGCACCTGGGTCGAGGCGGCGACGTAGACGACGTCGACGTCGGTCAGGGCGTCGACCACCGCGGGCGCGAGGTCGCCCAGGACGACCTCGATCCGTCCCACGCTGCGGCGCGACTCGAGCGGCTCGAGCACGTGGGCGTCGTCGGCACCGCCGAGCACGAGCCGGACGGTGCACCCGCGTTCGCGGAGCCGTTCTGCCAACGTCGTCAGCGACGCCGCGGCGTACCCCTGGCCGACGAGCAGGCAGCGAGCCGGCTCGCGGGGCAGTGCGAACGGGCGCCCGAGCGGACCGGTGACGTCGAGCGACGAGCCGACGGGCAGGGCGGCCAGCGCGCGGCTGCCCGGGCCCCGGGGCTCGACGACGACCTCGACCACCGCACGGTGGCCGCCCATCGGGCCCACCCGGTGGATCCAGAACGCGCGGCGCGCGAGGTGCCCGTCGCCGACCGAGACCGCGAGGAAGCTGCCCGGCCGAGACCGCTCCCCCACTTCGGGGAGGACCAGGCTGAGGTGCTGGTAGGCGCCGACGGTCTTCGTCGCGAGCACCTCCCCGCGGACGTGCAGCGGGCCGGGAGCGGTCATCCGGTCGGCTCGCGCAGGACGCGTCGCGGCCAGAGGGGCCCGCCGTAGACGAAGCCGGTGTAGGCCTGCACCAGGGTCGCTCCGGCCTTCAGCCGCTCGGCGAGGTCGTGGCTGTTGGCGACGCCGCCGACGGAGATGATCGTGAGGTCGCGGTCGCGCGAGCGCAGCAGTCGCAGCACCTCGATCGACCGCTGCCGCAGCACCGGTCCGGAGAGCCCACCCGCGCCGAGCGCCTCCACCTCGGAGGTCGGCGTCCGCAGGCCGGCGCGGGAGATCGTGGTGTTGGTCGCGATCAGCCCCTCGAGGCCACGGTCGCGCGCCAGCTCGGCGACCGCGACGACGTCCTCGTCGGCGAGGTCGGGGGCGATCTTCACGCAGAGCGGGATCGGGCGGTTCGCGGCGTCGTCGGCCACCCGGCGTACCTCGTCGACGAGCGGAGCGAGCCGGTCGACAGCCTGGAGGGAGCGCAGGCCGGGAGTGTTCGGCGAGGAGACGTTGACGACGAGGTAGTCGGCGTACGGCGCGAGCTGACGCGCGCTGAACGCGTAGTCGTCGAGCACCGCGCGCTGGTCGTCGTCCGGCACCACCCTGGACTTGCCGATGTTGATCCCGAGCACCGGCCGCGCGGTGTGGTGACGGGTGTCGTGGAGGTTGACCCGTGACCGCCGGTCACGCCGGTCGAGCGAGCGGGCGCGGCGCTCCAGCCGGCGGGCGACGGCCTCGGCACCGTCGTTGTTGAAGCCCATCCGGTTGACCACCGCGTGGTCCTCGGGCAGCCGGAACAGGCGGGGCCTCGGGTTGCCGGGCTGGGCCAGCCCGGTCACGGTGCCGACCTCGACGAAGCCGAAGCCGAGGGCGGCGAGTGCATCGATGCCCACGGCGTTCTTGTCGAAGCCGGCGGCGAGCCCGAGCGGGTTCGGGAAGGACAGTCCCATCGCCTCGACCGGGCGGTGCGGCGTGCGGATCACGGCTCGGGCGGCCGGGCGACCGGTGCGGATCGCGCGGAACCCCAGGTCGTGTGCCCGCTCGGCGTCCATCCGGGTCAGGACGCCCCGGAAGAGCAGGTCGTACGCCGTCATCGGCGTTCGGCCCAGTCCTGCAGCGAACGGACGCCGATGTCGCCACGGATGCGTGCCTCGATCCCCTGGACGGCGGCGCCGAGACCCTGGACCGTGGTGATGCACGGGACGTTGGCGCGGACCGCGGCCGTGCGGATCTCGTAGCCGTCGATGCGCACCGACCCGCCGCTGCCCGACGACCCGTGCGGGGTGTTCACCACCAGCGCGACGTCGCCCTCCGCGATCAGCTGGACCGTGGTCGGCTCGCCGTTCGGTCCCGGACCGTCGAAGTGCTTGCGGACCACCGTGGAGTGCACGCCGTTGCGCCGGAGCACGTCGGAGGTGCCCTGGGTCGCGAGGATCTCGAAGCCGAGGTCGGCCAGCACCTTGATCGGGAAGATCATCGACCGCTTGTCGCGGTTGGCCATCGAGACGAAGACCTTGCCGGACGTCGGCAGCGGCCCGAACGCCGCCGCCTGGGCCTTGGCGAACGCTCGGCCGAAGTCGGCGTCGAAGCCCATCACCTCGCCGGTCGACTTCATCTCCGGCCCGAGCACGGTGTCGACGTAGCGGCCGTCGGGCTGACGGAACCGGTTGAAGGGCATCACCGCCTCCTTGACCGCGATCGGTGAGTCGGCCGGCAGCGAGCCGCCGTCGCCGGACGCGGGTAGCAGACCCTCGGCCCGGAGCTGCTTGATCGAGTCGCCCATCATCACCCGCGCCGCGGCCTTCGCCAGCGGCGTCGCGGTCGCCTTCGACACGAACGGCACGGTCCGGCTCGCGCGCGGGTTGGCCTCGAGGACGTAGAGCACGTCGGAGCCGAGCGCGAACTGGATGTTGATCAGACCCAGCACGCCGACGCCGCGCGCGATCGCCTCGGTCGCCTCGCGGATCCGCCCGATCTCGCGGTCGCCGAGGGTGATCGGCGGGAGTGCGCAGGCCGAGTCGCCGGAGTGGATGCCGGCCTCCTCGATGTGCTCCATCACCCCGCCCAGGAAGAGCTCGTCGCCGTCGAACAACGCGTCGACGTCGATCTCGACGGCGTCGTCGATGAACCGGTCGACCAGCACCGGGTGCTCCGGGCTGATCGCGGTGGCGCGGCCGATGTAGCCCTCGAGCGCCCCGTCGTCGTACACGATCTCCATGCCACGGCCGCCGAGGACGTACGACGGTCGCACCAGGACCGGGTAGCCGATCTCGGCGGCGATCGCCTGGGCCTCGTCGTACGACGACGCCATGCCGTGCATGGGGGCGATGAGCCCGGCTTCGGCGAGCACCCGGCCGAAGGCGCCGCGCTCCTCGGCGAGGTGGATCGCCGCGGGCGTGGTCCCGACGATCGGTACGCCGGCGTCGGCCAGGCCCTGGGCGAGTCCCAGCGGGGTCTGCCCGCCGAGCTGGCAGATCACGCCGGCGACGGGCCCCGCCTGCTGCTCGGCGTGCACCACCTCGAGGACGTCCTCGAGGGTGAGCGGCTCGAAGTAGAGGCGGTCGGAGGTGTCGTAGTCGGTGGAGACGGTCTCGGGGTTGCAGTTGACCATGATCGTCTCGAAGCCGGCGCCGCCCTCGCCTTGGCCGAGCGCCATCGAGGCGTGCACGCACGAGTAGTCGAACTCGATGCCCTGGCCGATCCGGTTGGGCCCCGAGCCGAGGATGACCACGGCGGGCGTCGCGCGCGGCTCGACCTCGGTCTCCTCGTCGTACGTCGAGTAGTGGTAGGGCGTGGCCGCGGCGAACTCGGCCGCGCAGGTGTCGACCGTCTTGTACACCGGCCGGATGCCCAGGGCGTGCCGGACCCCGCGGACGACGTCGGCGGTCATCCCGCGGATCTTCCCGATCTGGGCGTCGGAGAAGCCGTGCCGCTTGGCCAGCCGCAGCAGGTCGGGGGTCAGCTCGGTGGCCGCCGTCACCTCGGCGGCCACCTCGTTGATCAGCGCCAGCTGGTCGACGAACCACGGGTCGATCCGGGTCGCGTCGAAAATCTCCTCCGGCGTCGCGCCCGCCCGGATCGCGTCCATCACCAACTTGAGCCGGCCGTCGTGGGGCACGCTCACCTGCTCGAGCAGCGACGCCTTGTCCAGCTCGACCCACTCCTGGTGCCAGTCGAAGACGGCGTCCGCCTGCTCGAGAGATCGCAGTGCCTTCTGCAGCGCCTCGGTGAAGTTGCGGCCGATCGCCATCGCCTCGCCGACCGACTTCATGTGGGTGGTGAGGGTCGGGTCGGCGCCGGGGAACTTCTCGAAGGCGAAGCGCGGCACCTTCACCACGACGTAGTCGAGCGTCGGCTCGAAGCTGGCCGGGGTGCTCTGGCCGTCGGGCCGGGTGGTGATGTCGTTGGGGATCTCGTCGAGGGTGTAGCCGATCGCCACCTTGGCGGCGATCTTCGCGATCGGGAAGCCGGTCGCCTTGCTCGCCAGCGCCGACGAGCGGGAGACGCGGGGGTTCATCTCGATCACGACGATCCGGCCGTCGTCGGGGTTGACGGCGAACTGGATGTTGCAGCCGCCGGTGTCGACGCCGACCTCCCGGATCACCCCGATCGCGATGTCGCGCAGCCGTTGGTACTCCCGATCGGTGAGGGTCAGGGCCGGCGCGACCGTGATGGAGTCGCCGGTGTGCACGCCCATGGGGTCGACGTTCTCGATCGAGCAGACGATGACGACGTTGTCCTTGCGGTCGCGCATCACCTCGAGCTCGTACTCCTTCCAGCCGAGGATCGACTCCTCGAGGAGTACCTCGGTGGTCGGGCTGAGCGACAGGCCGAGGCCGGCGATCCGGTGCAGGTCGTCCTCGTCGTAGGCCAGGCCGGAACCGGCTCCACCCATCGTGAAGCTCGGCCGGACGACCACGGGGTAGCCGAGCTGCGCGGCCGCCGCGAGGCAGTCGTCCATCGAGTGGCAGATCGCGGACGCGGCCACCTCGGCGCCCCACTCGCGCGGGAGGGCCTCGACGATCCGTTTGAAGGTCTCGCGGTTCTCGCCCTTCTCGATCGCCTCGATGCTCGCGCCGATCAGCTCGACGCCGTACTTCTCGAGCACGCCGTTGGCGGCCAGGCTCATCGCGCAGTTCAGCGCGGTCTGGCCGCCGAGGGTCGCGAGCAGTGCGTCGGGCTGCTCGTGCGCGATCACCTGCTCCACGAACTCCGGCGTGATCGGCTCGACGTACGTCGCGTCCGCGAACTCGGGGTCGGTCATGATCGTGGCCGGGTTGGAGTTGACCAGGATCACCCGGAGACCCTCCTCGCGCAGCACGCGGCAGGCCTGGGTGCCGGAGTAGTCGAACTCGCAGGCCTGCCCGATCACGATCGGCCCGCTGCCGATGACCAGGACGCTGGTGAGGTCAGTGCGCTTCGGCATCAGCGACCGCCCTCCGGGTCGTTGCTCAAGTGGCGCAATTGCGCCGGTTGAGCAACCGACGAGGCTTCCGGACTGCTCGAGTGGCGCAATTGCGCCGCTTGAGCAGCCACCGACATGAGGTCGCAGAAGCGGTCGAAGAGGTACGCCGCGTCGTGGGGGCCGGCGGCGGCCTCGGGGTGGTACTGGACCGAGAAGGCACGCAGGGCGCCGGCGTCGTCGCGCAGCTCGAGGCCCTCGACCACGTCGTCGTTGAGGCAGACGTGGCTCACGGTCGCCTCTCCGAGGGGGGTGGTGGTCGTGCCCTCGACGGGTGCCCGGACCGCGAACCCGTGGTTGTGCGCGGTGACCTCGACCTTGCCGGTCGTGCGGTCGAGGACCGGCTGGTTGATGCCGCGATGGCCGTAGGTGAGCTTGTAGGTCTCGAAACCGAGCGCGCGGCCGAAGAGCTGGTTGCCGAAGCAGATACCGAAGTAGGGCAGGCCCAGCTCCAGCGCACCGCGCAGCAGGTCGACCTGGCCGGTCGTCGCGCCCGGGTCGCCGGGGCCGTTGGAGAAGAAGAGGCCGTCGGGTCCGACGGCGCGCACGTCGTCGAGGGTGGCCGTGGCGGGGAGCACGTGGGTCTCGATCCCGCGCTCGGCCATCATCCGCGGGGTGTTCGCCTTGATCCCGAGGTCGAGCGCCGCGACCGTGAACCGCCGCTCGCCCACCGCGGGGACGACGTACGGCTCGTGGGTCGAGACCTCGTCGGAGAGGTTGGCGCCCGCCATCTCCGCCGCCGACCGGACCCGCTCGAGGAGCGTCGGGGCATCGGTCTCGGTCGAGGAGATGCCCACCCGCATCGCCCCGCGCTCGCGCAGGTGTCGGGTCAGGGCCCGGGTGTCGATCCCGGAGATCCCGACCACGCCCTGCTCACGCAGCGCCTCGTCCAGCGAGCGCCGCGCCCGCCAGCTCGACGGCACCCGGGCCGGATCGCGGACGACGTAGCCGGCGACCCAGATGCGCGAGGACTCGGGGTCCTCGTCGTTCATCCCGGTGTTGCCGATGTGGGGAGCGGTCATCACCACGACCTGGCGGTGGTACGACGGGTCGGTCAGGGTCTCCTGGTAGCCCGTCATCCCGGTGGCGAACACCGCCTCACCGAAGGTCTCACCCGCGGCGCCGTAGGCCTCCCCGCGGAAGGTCCGGCCGTCTTCGAGGACGAGCAGAGCGGGCGCATGCAGGGGCACGCCGTACCTCCTTCTCCGCCTCACGGGACGGATCGTTAAAGGATGTCGAGCGCTGCCGACCCTAGCAGCGCGGCGACCACTCCGCGGACTCCACGCCGGGGGCCGGGCTCACAGGCCGGCGACGAACGCCGCGATCTCGCGCAGCGTGGTCGGGTCCCCCTCGAGGTGCGGCACGTGGGCGACCCCGGGGAGCTCCACGAGGCGGGCACCCGGGATCGTGGCGCCCAGCCGGGCGCAGTTCTCCTTGATGTAGCGCAGGTCGTGCTCGCCGACCATCACCAGGGTCGGGACCGCGATCTCGGAGAGACGGTCCCAAGCGGACGCGTCCTCGCGCCGCTCGCCGGGCTCGTCGGCCTCCAGTGCTCGGGCGTTCATCTCCAGGAAGAGGTCGCGAGCCGGGCCCTCAACCCGGCCCTCGGGCGCCGTGGGCCCGTCCAGCCAGACCCGGGCCTCGAGCCGGTTGACGGCCTCCTGGTCGCCACGCTCCTCGGCCGCCTCCCACTCCTCGTCGAGGGTCAGCACCTCCGGCTCGTACGTCGGCTCCGGAGCGCCGCTGACGGCCGGTCCGATCAGGACCAGCGCACGGACGCGCTCGGGGTGGGACAGCGTCAGGTCGATCGACGTACGGCCACCCATCGAGCAGCCGATCACGACCGCCGACTCGAGGTCGTACGCATCGAGCACGGCGAGCGCGTCGTCGACCTGCGACCAGCCGTCCTCCTCCTGGTAAGTGGTCCGGCCGTAGCCGCGCGCGTCGTAGGTCACGCACCGGTGGTCCGGCAGGCGCTCGATGACGTGGTGCCAGCTGCGCTGGTCGGTCACGCCCGCGTGCACGAGAAGGACGTCGGGGACGCCGGAGCCCGAGGACTCCGCGGACAGGGTGGCCTTGCCGGATGTGATCTCCATGTGAGCGCCAGTCAACCGGTCCCGGTGAGGCACCACAAACAATTTCCGGGCGGGGCCGGGGGTGACATGATCCGCGCGTGAAGAGAGCTCTGCTCGGGGTGTTCCTCGTCCCGGCCCTGACCGTCCCCGCTCCGGCGTACGCCGCCTTCACCGCACCCCACCGGGTGTCGCCGCGGTCCGAGAGCGTCGTGGCCCTCGACCAGGCAACCGATCGACAAGGGGACACGACCTTCTTCTACTCCGGCTCCGACGGGTTCGACATCCGGGTGCGGAAGGCGGACGGCACCCTGCGCCCACCGGTCCAGGTCGTCGACCGCACCAGGGTCGCCCTTTCCAGCCTCCACGCGGTCGCGGTGGACCGGGACGGAGACGGCATCGCCGTCTGGGACGAGGAGGACGACCTCCTGCCGCACGCGCGGCTGTTCGCGCGCCGGTTCTCCCGGACCGGGCACCTCGGACCCGTCGTCCGGATCAGCCAGCACACCCCCGTCGACCAGTCGGTGATCGGGGTGCACGCGGCTGTCCAGCCCGGCGGCCGGGCCGTGGTCACCTGGAACCTGCAGGCCGGCGCAGGCTATCGGCCGTACCTCCGGCTGGTCGGGCTCGGCAGTGGGCGCAGCCACATCAAGCAGGTAGGGCCCGGGCCGAACGCGGACGCACCCCTGGTGCTCATGAAGCCGACGGGCGGTGCCCTCCTGCTGTGGAACAACGACGCCATCATGGCCCGTCACCTCGGCGCTCGCGGTCACCTGTTCCCGATCCACCGGCTGCGTGGGGAGCGGTACCCGGGCGAGCAGCCCACCGTCGAGGAGGCGGCCTTCGACCGTCACGGCGTCGCCGTGATCGCCGCCCACCGTGCCGCCCGGATCACCGGTCCGGCCGGCACCGACTACCGCGGGCAGGCCTGCATCGCGCGAGTCTCTCCGAGGCTGCGCCTGATCGGGAAGCTGCGCGCGGTCTCCCCGCATCGCCGCGACATCGCGGCCGGGACCGTCCGGGTCGGCGTAGCTCCGGGTGGTCAGGCGATCGTCTCCTGGCTCTACGACCACCCCTTCGATGCCGCCGACGGCACGTACGCGCGGTCCGTGTCCCCCTCCGGTTCGCTGGGGAGACCGCGGCGGTTGAGCTATGGCGACGGCGGAGACATCGCCCTGACCCGTGATGGCGACGGCGTCGTGACCTCGACCGGGGTGCCCCGGGACCAGTTCGGGACCCCCGTGAGGATCTTCGTCACCCGCGTTCACAACGGTCGCCTCGGGCGCACGCTGAAGGTGGCCCACGGCACCTTCCAGACGCACTACCTGACGGCCTCCGTCCGTCGGACTGGCCGGGCCTTGGTCTCGTTCGTCGGGGACGGCGACCTCCTCACGGTCTCCGGCCGGTGACCGCAGACGCTCGGCGGCAGCACGAGGCTCGTCCGTGCACGAGCTGACGCGACAGGAGGCCCGCCGGATCGTCGTCTCGGCGACCCTGCTCGACGCGGACCGGCCCACCGACCTGATGACGGTCGTCGAACGACTGACGGCGCTGCCGACCGAGCCGACGCGGGCGATCGCGCCGAGCTACGACCTGGTCAGCTGGTCACGGCTGGGGTCGGCCTACGAGCCGCGTGACCTCGACGACCTGCTCGCCGAACGCGAGCTCTACGAGGACTCCAACGGCATCCGGCCGATGGCCGACCTGGCGCTGCACCTGGCAGACATGGCGGCCTGGCCGCCGTGGGAAGGGATGCGCGACTGGCTCGAGGCCAACGAGCTGTTCCGCACCGAGGTGCTCGACGCTCTCGACGCGGACGGTCCGCTGCCCTCGCGCGCAGTGCACGCGACGGCCCAGGTGCCGTGGCAGTCGTCGGGGTGGAACGCCGACCGCAACGTGCGCACGATGCTCTCCTGCCTGCTCGCCCGCGGCGAGGTCGCGGTGAACGGCCGCGCCGGCACCCAGAAGAAGTACGACCTGGCCGAGCGGGTCTACCCCGACGGTGTCGTCGCGGTGCCCCGCGACGAGGCAGCCGCACGCCGCGACGAGATGCGGCTGAGCGGGCTGGGGATCGCGCGGGCGAAGGGCACCATCCTTCCCGGCGAGCCGATCCACGTCGGCGGAGCGGGAGAGCCCGCGGTGGTCGAGGGCACCGACGGCGAGTGGCGGGTCGACCCGGCCCTGCTCGGGCAGGCGTTCGTGGGGCGCACCGCGCTGCTCTCGCCGTTCGACCCGGTGTGCCGCGACCGGGTCCGGATGGAGGACCTCTTCGAGTTCGAGTACGTCCTCGAGATGTACAAGCCCGCCGCGAAGCGCCGGTGGGGCTACTTCGCGCTGCCGATCCTGTCCGACGACCGGCTGGTCGGGAAGCTCGACGCCACCGCCGACCGCAAGGCCGGCCGCTTCTTCGTCGACGCCGTCCACGAGGACGTGCCGTTCACGACCGCGATGACGAAGGCCGTCGACGACGAGATCGTCGCCCTGGCCGACTGGCTGGGGCTCACGCTGGAGCGGTGAGACGCAGCTCCACCCCGTCCCAGCGACGTCGGAGCCAACGGTCGTGCGAGGCGACGACGACCGTTCCCGGAGTCGCGCCGAGCGCGTCCTCGATCTCGCCGGCCAGGGCGAGGGACAGGTGGTTGGTCGGCTCGTCGAGCAGGAGCAGGTCCGGCTCGGCCGCGATGGCGATCGCGAGACCGAGCCGGCGTCGCTGCCCGACCGACAGCAGCGCCACCGGGGTCGCGTGCCGGTCGGGCGGCACCAGACCGAGCTCCCGCAACGGCGTCCGGGCCGCGCCCTCCTCGCCCACCAGCGCGTCGTACGTCGCCTGCGCGGAGCGGCCGGGCTGGCTGAAGCGGACGTCCTGGACGAGCTCGGCCACCCGGTGGGCGGCGATGAACGCCGAGCCGGACGTCGGCTGGAGCCGGCCGGCCAGCACGCCGAGCAGGGTCGACTTCCCGGATCCGTTCGGTCCCGAGACCAGGAGGTGCTCCCCCGCGGTCACGTCGAGCCGCTCGAGCGCCAGCCGCCCGGCCACCACCAGGTCGCGCACCTGCACCACGCGGCCGGCGGCACCGCCGGCACCCGTCAGGTCGGCACGCAACCGCAGGGGTGGTCGTGGCTTGCGCACCTGGACGCGCTCGGCGGCCTCGAGGCGGCGTTCGGCGTCCTTCTTGCGCCGCGACAGCGTGCGGTCGACGCGCGCGCCCTTGAAGCCGTAGATGAACTTGTCGTTGTCGCGCGGCGGCCGGTTGTGAGCGATGGCCGAGGTCCCGATCCTCGTGGCACCCCGCAGCCGCTCGATCTCCTCCTGCTGCTCGGCGTAGGTCTCCTCCCAGCGCCGGCGCGCCGCGGCGCGGTGCTCCTGGTACGCCGTCCAGCCACCGCCGAACCGGCGCCCGCCGCGGCCGTCGGTGCCCAGCCCTCCCTCCGGTCGCGGATCGAGGTCGAACAGGTCCGTGCACACGTCGTCCAACAGCACCCGGTCGTGGCTCGCGAGCAGCACGACATTTGGCAGACCGCGCAGGAAGACCGACAGGATCTCGATCGCCTCGTCGTCGAGGTGGTTGGTCGGCTCGTCCAGCAGCAGGCAGCCGGGCCGCGTGGTCATCAGCGTCGCCAGGGCGAGTCGCGTGCGCTGTCCGCCGGAGAGCGTCCCGATCCGACGGTCGCGGGCGAGGGAGCCGAGCCCGAGCCGCTCGGCGGCTTCCTCCGCGCGCCGGTCCGCGCCCCAGGCATCGTGGGCGACCGCGACGTCCAGGGCCTCGGCGTACGCCGTGGGGGCGGCCTCGTCGGAGTCGTCGCTGAGCTCGCGTGAGAGCCGCTCGACCTCGGAGACCATCCGGCGCAGCGGCGACAGGGCACCGGTCAGCACGTCGCCGATGGTCTGGTCGTCGCCGAAGGCCGGTTCCTGCCCGAGCATCGCGAGGTCGTCGGGCCGGTCGATCCCGCCGGTGACCAGGCCACGCACCGGCAGGGTGCCGGCGATCGCCCGGAGCAGGGTGGACTTGCCCGAGCCGTTCTCGCCGACCAGACCGATCCGGCGGCCGGGCTGGGCGGTCAGGTCGATGCCGTGGAGGACCTGGCGGGTGCCGAACCAGACATCGAGGTCCGACAGGTGGAGCGTGGGGAGAGTGGTGGCGGCCATCCGCGACCCTTCGCTGCTGCAGAGGAGGACTCGCCGGGCGGTGCCACGGGCGCGAGTCGGGTCAGCGTGCGAAGTACATGGTGCGACCAGGTTAGGTGGCGCCACCCAGGGACACCACCGCTTTTGCGGGTCAGTTGCAGGTGCAGAGGCGGCCCTGCGCCGGAAGGGCTGGACGGGCGCCTGCTCCGCCGTCCAGCGAGCGCCGGTGGTGAATTCCGCTGGACAGGCTGCGAGATACTCGCCGACGTGGGAGTGCGGGTGCTGACGTGCCGCACGCTGACGGTGACTCGGGACGACACGGAGCTCAGCGGTCCGAGACTGGGCACGCGCAAGGCGCGCGTGCTCGTCGCCCTGCTCACGGCCGCTCGCGGCGCTCCGGTCACCACCCATCGCCTGGCCGAGCTGATCTGGCCCGACGCTCCCCCGCGCGACCCCCAGGCCAACCTGGCGACACTCGCCAGCCGGCTCCGCCGCGTCGCGGGTGACGACGTCGTGGTGCCCGGCGCGTCGTCGTACGCCCTGGGCCCTCGCGTCGAGCTCGACCTGGATGTGGCCGAGGGCCATCTCGCCACGGCACGGGCACGTCTGCGCAACGGAGAACCCACGCTCGCGGTCGCCTCCGCCGGCCGCGCCCTCGACCTGCTCGGCGACGGGCGCCTGGCCGACGAGTACGGCGCGTGGGCCGAAGCCCTGCAGCGTGAGGCCACCGAGCGCTGTCGCGTGGCACGCCACCTCCTGGCTCGGGCCGCGACCGTCTCCGGTCGCCCGGACCTGGCCCTCAGCGCGGCCACGGACGCCGCGACGGCGGATCCCCTCGACGAGCGGGCCCACCGCGACGTGATGCGTGCCCTCGTCGCCGACGGCCGACCCTCGGCTGCCCTCGAAACCTATGCCCAGCTCGGGGCCCGGTTGGCCGACGAGCTGGGGGTCGATCCCGACCAGGAGACCCAGCGGCTCCATCTCGCGATCCTCCGGGGCGACTCCCTGGACGAGTCGCCGGCTGCCCCGCGCACCGCGTCGTCCGGCGTGCTCGTCGGCCGCGAACCGGAGCTGGCGGCGCTGGACGGTGCCTGGGCGGAGGCGGCGGCCGGTCACGGCTCGCTGGTCCTGGTGGTCGGCGTCCCGGGCATCGGCAAGACCCGGCTCCTCGATGAGACCGCAGCACTCGCCACCCGCACCGGAGGCGTCGTGCTGGAGACCGTGTGCCGGCCCGGAGAGCGCTCGCTCTTCCTCCAGCCGTTCCTCGACGTGCTCCGCCCGGTGCTGCTCACGATGCCCGTGAGCGGGCTCGCCACCCTCCTCGGACCGCATCTCGCCACGTGGGGCCGGCTGCTGCCGGAGCTCGGCGAGGTGCTGGAGCTGCCGTCGGAGCCGGACGTGTCGCACGAGCTGGCGCGCCGGCGTTCCTTCGACGCCGTCGTGGCCGTGCTCGCCGGGCTGGCCACCCGCGGACCCCTCCTGGTCGTGCTCGATGACCTGCAGTACGCCGCGGACGTCACCGCCGACCTGCTGGGACACCTCCGCTCCCGACTGGCTTCCTCCCCCGTCCTCCTGGTGGCGGGTGTGCGGAGCGAGTCGCTCCCCCTGCTCGGGCAGGTCACCGCGCAGGCACGGATGCTGTACCTGGACCTGCTGCAGCCGTCGGCCGTCCACGCGCTGGCGGTCGCCGCGGGCTTCGCGGGTCGCGCCGCGGAGGTGCAGGCACGCACCCAGGGTCACCCGCTGAGCGTCGTGGCCAGCCTCCAGGCGCTCGCGTCGGGCACCGCGGGGATCCCCGACGGGATCGCCGACGCGGTCGCCGGCCAGCTCGCCCGGATCGATGCCGAGCTCGCCGAGGTGGGCCGGGCCGCCTCCGTGCTCGGGACCCGCGTCGAGCCGCTCCTCGTCGGCGGGTTGCTCGGTCGCGCCGAGGTCGACGTGGCGGTGGCGTGCGGACGGCTCGCGACCGCCGGGCTGATGGGGCTGCACGAGGGGCGCTACGCGTTCGTGAACGACCTGGTCCGCGACGCGGTGCTGGCCGGCGTGCCGGAGCCGATCGCCGTCGCCTACCACCGTCGCGCCGCCGACCTGATGGCCGACCGACCGGAGGCGATGGCCGGCCATGCTCACGCGGCGGGCGAGCCCGCCCGCGCCGCCGGTGGTTACCTCCACGCCGGTCGTACGGCGCGGCGAGCCGCCGCCCTCCACGACGCCATCGCCCTGCTCTCACTCGCGCTCGAGGACGCCCGGGCGGCCGGCGACACCGCGCTCGAGGCCACCGTGCTGCTCGAGCGCGCCCGCGCCCACGAGGCCTGCGCGGCGTACGAGCCCGCCGAGGACGACGCCTTCGTGGCCAGGGTCCTGGTGGCCGGCACCCGCGAGTCCCGGCTCGAGCTCCGGAGCCTCCGGGTGCTGGGTGGCGACGTGTCGGTCGGTCGCGGGCGCTCGCTCGACGAGGTCGTCGGGCACAACAACGCGGGTGCGCTCCGCGCCGGCGAGCTGGGCGACACGGTGGGGGCGGCCGTGTTCCGGACCAGGATCGTGATCATCGAGTGCAGTCGGCTCCGGCTGGCGGAGGCGCACCAGCTGGCCACGGCGGGCGTCGCCGAGGCGCGCAGGTCGGGATCGGACGAGGCGCTCGCCCGCTCGCTCGACGGCCTGAAGACGGTGCACGCCTACCTCGGCGACGCGACCACGCTGGCGAGCCTGCTCGACGAGCTGCTGCCCCTGCTCCAGCGGCTCGGGGTGACCTGGCTCCAGCAGTGGGCGGTCCTGGAGTCGGCGCTGGTCGCCGCATCGGCCGGCGAGTGGCCCCGGGCACTGGCGCGGGTCGACCGCGCGCTCGAGCTCAACCGCGAGACGGGCTACGACGCGTACGCCGGCTACTTCCGCGCCCAGCGGGCCTGGCTGGCGCGGCTGTCGGGCGACCTGGAGACCGCTCTGGCGGACGGCCGCGACGCCGTAGCCCACGCGTCCCCCACGGCGCACCCGTGGTGGTACGCGAGCGCGGTGGGCGTGCAGGCGACGACGTTGCTGGAGCTCGGCCGGTGGGACGAGGCCGCCTCGCTCAGCGCGACCGGGCTGGCGGCGCTGGGTGCCGAGGCGGGCGCGGCCTACCGGCTGCGCTGCCTCGCACCGCTCGCCGCGGCGACCGGCGACCGGGTCGAGGAGGTCGACGCCCTGCTGGCCGCGGTGAGCACGCCGACCGGCTCCGGGTGGGTCACCGGCGCGGACGTCTACGGCGCGATGGCCACGGCGTGGACTCGCGTCGGCGAGCTGGAGCGGGCGCGCGCCGCCGTCTCACCGCTGCTCGCTGCGACCGGTGCCGGCCGCTGGGACGCGGTGCACGCCGGTCTGCTTCAGAGGAGCTCGCCGATCAGCTGAGCCGCCTTCGCCGCGCCGTCCGAGGGCACCGGGACGTAGGCGACCTCCCGCGCGAGCTCGTCGACCAACGCGTCGGCGATGGCGTCCGGGTCGGCCGTCTCGTAGTCCATCGCCCGGCCCGCGCCGTGCCGCTCGAGCCGGTGCCGCACGTGCACCTGCTGCTCGAAGTGGTGGCGGAGGGGGAAGTAGAGGAACGGGCGTTGGTTCGCGGTCAGCTCCATCGTCGTCGACAGTCCACCTTGGACGACCGCGATGTCGCACACGGCGTGGTGCCGGTCGAGATCGGGCAGGAACCCGTGCACGTGGACGCCGGCGGGTGCCGGGAACGACGCGGGATCGAGTCGCGGGCCGGTGACGACGTGCATGCTCAGGCCCGGCACCCGCGCCGAGGCCGCGTCGTACGAGTCGATGATCCGGCGCAGCAGCGGTGCACCCACACCCGAGCCACCGACGCTCGCGATGCAGACCACCTCGTCGTCGCCGTAGCCGAGGCGACGACGCAGGCCACGGCGCTCCTCGGGACCCGGCCGGTCGCCCATCACGTAGCCCGAGAACGCGAAGTGCTCCAGCGTCCAGTCGCGGATCGTCGGCAACCCCGGACCCAGCGCGTCGGGCACCAGGTCCTCGGGGTCTCCGACGAAGACCGACCGGTCGCGCAGGCGCGGGTAACGGGCCACGTGCTCGACCATCTCGGCGTTGTAGTCGGCGGTGAGGAATGCCTCATGCTCCCCACCGTCCGCCATCGGCACCCAGCCGACGAAGTCGGTCAGCCAGGCGAACGGCGTGCGCTTGAGGCCGGGGTTCTCGTGCAGGAAGTGGTCGAGGTCCCAGGCCTCGTCGCCGATCCACAGGTCGTACTCGCGCTCGCGGACCAGGTCGTCGAAGACCATGAAGTTGGCGACCAGGATCTCGTCCATCCGCCGGATCGCCTGGAAGGCGTGCAGGTCGTGCTCACCCGACTCCGACTCGATGTGGCCGCTCTCGTTGGCCAGCCAGGCCGAGGCCGGGTGCACGGTCTCGCCCGCGCGCTCGAGGAAGTCGGTGACCGGCGACTGTGACAGCCACTCGATCTCCAGCCCCGGGTGCTGCGCGCGCAGCTCCTCGGCGATGGCCAGGTCGCGGCGTACGTGCCCGAGCCCGATCGGGGACGAGAGGTACAGCGCTCGCTTCGGACGCCGCGACGCCCGCTCCCGGCGGGCGACGGGGCGAGGCCCCCTCACGCCCACCAGCGTGTCGTCGAGCACCCGGTTGAGGGCGACCGGTTCCCGGCCCTGGGGCCCGTGTCCGGAGCCCTCGAAGGTGACCAGCGTGCCACCGGTCAGCTCCGCCAGCCGCTCGCCGACCGCGAACGGGATCACGCGGTCGTCGGTGCCGTGCACGACCACGACCGGGCACCGGACGTCCGCGCACTGCTCGCGGACGGAACGGTCCCCCGGGGCCTTCGCGATCTCGGCCCGCACCAGCGTCTCCGCATCCGTCCGGTGACCCCACCCGACGAGATCCTCGATCAGCTTGGTCGAGTGCGCCTCGGGCACCATCTGGTCGAAGAAGAAGTCCAGGAAGCCGGGGTAGTCGCGCAGCCAGGAGTGCCGGTTGTACCGGCCCCACCCCTCGTCGATCCCCGTGTCCTCGGCCCAGTGGTCGAACGCCGCCTGCCGGTCCTCCGGGAACGGTGCGAGATCGCCGATCGCCGGAGCGAGCGCGACCCAAGCGGCGATCCGGTCCGGATGCTCCGCGGCCAGGTCGAGCGCGTAGAGGTTGCCCATCGACAGCGCGACGACGACGGCTCGCTCGGTCCCGGTCGCGTCGAGGACGTCGAGCGCGTCCTGGGTCATCTCGGCACGCGAGTACGCCGCGGTGTCGGCGGGTCGGTCGGACGCCCCGTTACCGCGCGGGTCGAAGGTGATCACCCGCGTTCGGCGAGCCAGGTACGGCACCTGGAACTTCCACACCTCGGCCGGGACGATGTTCCACGTCGGGAGGAGCAGCACCGCCGGGTCCTCCGGTCGTGCGGGGTCGCCGTACGTCTGCCAGGCGACGCGTACGCCGTCGCGCTCGACGTATCCCGTCGCGTCGGGCTCTCGTGCCTTCATGGCGCTCTCCTCCAGCGGCGTGGGGACGATCCGCACCCGACGCGGTCCTCCGGGTGGGGCGGCCGCACCGGTCGCGACCCGGCGGGCGAAGTCCTCGATGGCGTGGTTGACGACCACCGGGTAGCGGGCTTGGGGCAGGTGCCCGGCACGTCCGAGCACGAGCAGCTCCGCACCGGTGAGGGCAGCGATGTGGGCTCCGCGCCCGACCGGCTGGCACAGGTCGTGAGTGCCGTGCACGACGAGCACGGGGCAGCGGATCGCTCGCAGCTCCCTGGCGACCGACTCCGGGGAGTCCGCCACGTCGTCCGCGTAGTACGTCGAGATCATCACCTCGCCGGACGTCTGGTCGGCCCACTCCACGACGTCGTCGTACAGCTTGGTGCTGTGCGGGTCGTTGCAGATCTGGGAGAAGAACCAGCGGGGGAAGACCGGCCAGTCCCGTCGCCAGACGCCCTCGTTGTAGAGCTCCCAGCCGCGCGGGTCGGCGAGGTCGGCACCCCAGTTCGCGGCCATGTCGATGCCGCGGTCGTGCCTCGGCGTCCCGTCGACCGCGCCGGGCGCGATCGCCACGACCCCCGTGACGCGGTCGGGATGACGAGCAGCCGCGAGCAGGCCGAACCACGAGCTCTCGCACAGGCCGACGAGGAGCGCCCGCTCGATCTCGCAGGCGTCCATCACGGCCAGCAGGTCCCCCACCGCGATCAGGTCGCCGTAGAACTCCGCCCCGACCGGCCGGTCGCTGCCGCCGTTGCCGCGGGCGTCGATGACCACGACACGGTGGTGGCGCGCCAGGTAGCCGACCTGGGCCTTCCACATCCGGCCGTCGACGATCGTGTCCGCGGGGGTGAACACGATCGAGTCGGGACCGTCGCCGTACACCTCGTAGTGGACGCGCACTCCGTCGCGGCCGACATGACCGGATCGGTCAGGCTCTCGTGCGCGCATGGTGCTCCCCCAGCTGACGGTCGGTCGTGGTCACGGCGCTCACCCTGCCGGGCACCTCTTGCAGCCGGGTTGCAATCCACTTGCAAGGGGGTCGACCGATGCTCCGTGCCAAGCATCCACCCAGGAAAGGGTTCACACCATGACTCAGACAGCCATCGACACCGACAAGCTGATGGCCTTCGTCGGCCAGTTCGCCGGCGACCTCGGCGCCACGGTCGCGGCCGGCAACGTCGTGCTCGGCGACCGGCTCGGGCTCTACCGGGCTCTCGCCGACGCACCCGCATCGGCCTCCGAGCTCGCCGACCGCACCGGCACCAACGTCCGCTACGTCACCGAGTGGCTCCGAGGGCAGGCCGCCGGGGAGTACATCCAGTACGACGCCGAGACGGACACGTACTCGATGACCGCGGAGAAGGCGTTCGCACTCACCGACCCGAACGGTCCGCTGTTCCTGCCCGGCGCCTTCGAGCTGGCCATCGGGGCGATCGCGGCGGTGCCCCGGATGGAGCAGGCGTTCCGCACCGGTGCCGGGCTCGGCTGGCACGAGCACGACGACCAGGTGTTCACCGGGTGCGAGAAGTTCTTCCGACCCGGCTACCTCGCCCACCTCGTGGCCGAGTGGATCCCCGCGCTCGACGGAGCCCAGGCCAAGCTGGAGCAGGGGGCCAAGGTCGCCGACATCGGCTGCGGGCACGGTGCCAGCACGGTGCTGATGGCCGAGGCGTTCCCGTCGTCGACGTTCGTCGGCTCGGACTACCACGGCGGCTCGATCGCCGAGGCGGGCAAGCGCGCGGCCGAGTCCGGCGTCACCGACCGGGTCACCTTCGAGGTGGCCGGAGCCCAGTCGTTCGCGGGCACCGGCTACGACCTGGTGACCAGCTTCGACTGCCTGCACGACATGGGCGACCCGCTCGGTGCGGCCCAGCACGTGCGCAGCACGTTGGCGGCCGACGGCTCGTGGCTGATCGTCGAGCCGGCCGCCGGGGACACCGTCGCGGAGAACCTGAACCCGGTCGGCCGGGTGTACTACAACTTCTCCACGCTGCTGTGCGTGCCGAACGCGATCTCCCAGTCGGGTGGGTACGCCCTGGGCGCCCAGGCCGGCGAGCAGGCGATCCGCCAGGTCTGCACCGACGCCGGCTTCACCCGGTTCCGGCGCGTGGCGGAGACGCCGTTCAACAACGTCTACGAGGCGCGGCTGTGAGGGCCGCGGCCTGGTGGCTGCTGGCCCGCCAGCAGCGCGAGCTCAGTAGCGGTTCTCGCTCCTCAGGGTCCGGGGCCGGCCGTCGGGGTCGTGGACGAGGTCCAGGGGCACCTTCGCCCAGGCGCGGGTGAGTCGGTTCAACGGGGGCAGGGGGATCGGTCGCAGGCGTCCTGCCGGCCGGTCCCCCTCACGTCCGCCCCGGTGCCACACCTCGAGCCGGTCGGCTGCTTCGGCGTACGCGTCGTACATGCCCGCCGGGTCGACGCAGTCGGCCATCACCGCGGCCAGGCCGCGCTCGGCCACGTCGCCGAGCCGGTCGAGGTGCTCGGCCGCGAGCGTCAGTCGGAGGTCCCGCGCATAGTCCTGGTCCAGGACCACTGCGGTGAGCTCGGAGTCGTGGGTCCACGAGCGCCGGTTGAAGTTGTCGGAGCCCGTGCTCGCCCAGGTGTCGTCGATGACGCAGACCTTGGCGTGGACGTAGACCGGCGTCCCGGCGTGGTTCTCCAGGCCGTACGCCGCCACGCGGCCGGGCGCGACCCGCATCAGCCGGTCCAGCGCCCGCTCGCGGCCGAGCACCTGCGGGACCCGGTTCAGCCCGGCGATGTCGGGCACGAGCGGGATCACCACCACCAGCCGCAGCTCGGGGTTGGCCGACAGGGCCTCCTCGAAGGGCTCGGCCACGCCGTGGCCCCAGAAGTACTGGTCCTCCACGTAGACGATCCGCTCCGCCCGCTCGATCGCCTTGGAGTAGCCGCGCGCGACGCTGCGCTCGCCGCCGTTGGCGAACGGGTAGTCGCGCCCCCTCCGCAGGTCCGGGTAGGTGCGGAGCAGCTGCACGGTGTGCGGGCCCGCCGGCGGTGGAGGCGGCGCCTGCTCGGGCAGGGCGTCGGGCGACGTGTCGTGGTGACGCCACAGGTCGACCGCCTTCCGGACCGGGCTGCGCGAGAGCGGTGTGGGGTCCTCCCAGCGCTCGCGGAAGACGGTCTCCACGTCGTAGACCGCGGGGCCGCGGATCTCGACCTGGGCGTCGTGCCAGGGCGGGTGCTCGCCGTACTCCTCCGTCAGCGCCTGCGGCTGGGGGTCGCCCTCGTGGTCGGCCGTGTCCCTACGGTTGTGGGCGAGGTCCATGCCACCGACGAAGGCGACGTCGCGCGCCGGGTCGTCGCGGTAGCGGATCACCACGAACTTCTGGTGGTGCGAGCCGCCGGCGCGGACCCGCATGTCGAGCAGCACCTCGGCTCCGCGGTGCTGCAGCTGCTCGCCGAGGTGCCGGTTCTCGGAGGCGAAGAAGCCGGTCAGGTCCGTGTGGGACCGCCAGACCAGGCCCCGGACGTCGACCCCACGCTCGTCGGCGCGCCCGAGCACCTCGACGACCTCGCTGCCGGGCGCACCCGTGAGCCGCTGGTCGGCATCGCCCTGCCAGTCGGTGAAGAGCACCAGGTCACCCGGTCGGGCGGCCTCGATCGCGTCGTACAGCACCGGGAAGTACGTCGCGCCGTGGACCAGCGGACGCACCAGGTTGCCCGTGGACCAGGCCTGCTCGCCCTCGTGGTGGTCGTCGAGGACGGTGCTCGGGTTGCCGCGCTCGGAGCGGGTGAGCAGCCAGTCCGAAGGATCCACGCCCCGAGCATCCTCCTCACCCGGTGACGGCGCCCTCGCCCGCAAGGGTGGGGTCGACGGCGGAGGTGCGCTGGAGGAACCGCTCGGCCGCGCGAGCCGCGGGGTGCGACACGGCGGCCGCGGCGACTCCGATGACCGCGATCACGGCCCAGCCCGGTTCGCCCCACTGGAGCGCCAGGAACGTGAAGAGGCCCGGGAAGATGATCGGTTGGGCCTGGTAGCCCAGGCCCCACACGCCCTGGTAGTCGCCGAGCCGACGGTGGTCGGACAGCTCGGACTGGAATCCCCAATCGGCGGCCGACTGCCACAGCTCGGCGCCGGTGATGGTCACGTGGCCGAGCCAGATCAGCACGATCGAGACCCAGCCGACGGTCTCATGGGTCACTCCGATGACCAGGCAGGACAGGATGAACGCCCAGCCCGAGAGCCGGACGGCGCGCAGTGCGCCGTTGACGGTCTCCGAGCCGCGCGACGCGCGCACCTGCAGGAGCACCGCCATCACGGTGTTGGTGCCGAAAAGCCAGGCCAGCAGGGTGTGGGGGGCGTCGGTGCGCTCGACGAGCCAGAGCGGGACGACCACGTTGAGGAGCACCTGGTTGGAGTTCAGCACGCCGTTGCAGACCGACAGCGTGACGAAGCCGAGGTTGCGCCAGGCCGGCGGAGCCGGGGTCGCGCTCGCGTCGTCCTCGTGGACCGGCCGGTCGGGGCGCTCGATGGTGGGGAGGCGGGAGACCATCGCCGCGTTCAGCACGAGCAGGCCGCCGGTGAGGATCGGGACGGCCATGATCGCCTCACGGGTGCCGATCGCCAGGGCGATGCCGCCGGCGAGCGCGCCCAGGGAGTAGCCGACGTTGCGCGCGGACCGCATGTAGGCCAGGGCGCGCACCCGCACCTCGCGCGGGAAGACGGCGATCCGGTAGACGTTCCGGCCGGTGTTGCCGGCGGTGCTGATCGCGGCCAGCAGGGACAGCAGGGCGACGAAGGAGACCATGCCGCCGGCCAGCGGCCAGGCGAAGTAGAGCAGCGCCTCGACCAGGCTCGCGGCGGCCCAGAGCGGCTTGGCACCCACGTGGTCCGACAGCCGCCCGAGCGGGAGCGAGAGCAGCAGGGTGACGATGCCGGAGATCGACATGCCCAGACCGACCTGCGAGCCGGAGAGCCCGACGTACTGGGTGAAGAACACCGCGGTGCCGGTCAGGAACGACCCGGTCGCGAACGCCGACAGCACACACTGGAGTGCCAGGTCGCGCTCGAGCTTCGTCGGAGGGAGGATGCGGCCGAGCAGACGGATCACCGAGTCATCACGGGCACATCCTCACCCGCCCCCAGCGCCGTGATCCAATCTTTATCCGGGCGACCGTGTCGTCCGCGCCACGAAGTACTAGAGCACCCGCTCAGGCGGACGACCCGGCAAGCCCGACCGGTCGTCCGCGCCACGAAGTACCAGAGCACCCGCTCAGGCGGACGACCCGGCAAGCCCGACCGGTCGTCCGCACCACGAAGTACCAGAGCACCCGCTCAGGCGGACGACCCGG
>Ga0070665_100000706_pt1 | contig 44446 bp, 27 predicted proteins | sample KBSS13metaG_FD_65862 | JGI IMG/M metagenome (GOLD analysis project Ga0070665, IMG submission 65862) | Switchgrass rhizosphere microbial communities from Kellogg Biological Station, Michigan, USA - KBS S1-3 metaG | ecosystem: Host-associated > Plants > Roots > Rhizosphere > Soil ...
GACCCCGGCTTCTTTCAGATCATCAAGCTGCCGCTGACCCAGGGTGATCCTTCCCGCGTCTTCCACGACCCCCAATCGCTGGTTCTTTCGGAAAGCGCCGCGCGCAAATATTTCGGCACCACCGATGCCATCGGCAAAATCATCACCACCACGCCCAATTGCGAGACCGCTGATCCGGCCTGCCTTGGCCGAATGGTATCGCTGAAGGTCACAGGGGTGATGCGGGACATACCGCACAATTCGCAACTCGACGGCGACGTGTTTTTGCCCAATACCTCGATTGCGGATCGGAATCCCACAAAAGCAAAATATAGCTGGGATTGGGAAAATGGGTACGGCTATGTACGGCTGGCGCCGGGAGCCGATCCTCGCGCTGTTGTCGCGAAAATGGCGCCCATCCTCGATCGCGCTGTCACGGGACGTCTCAGCGCGTCCGGCAGCGTTCTGAAAGGAAGCCAGGCTTATACTGTCCACCTCACGCCTTTCACCGATGTCCATCTGACTTCGGAGCGTTGGCAGGGCAACGAGACGCCTGCCGGTAGCTGGACCACACTTTACGGCGTGGGCATCATCGGGTTCCTGATTTTGTTCGTGGCCTGCTTCAATTTCATGAACCTGGCCACAGCGCGCGGGCTGCTGCGAGCCCGGGAGATCGCGCTGCGCAAGACCCATGGCGCCAATCGGAGCCAGTTGATCGTCCAGTTTCTGGGGGAGGCGGTGTTGATGGCGCTTCTATCCCTGGTCCTGGCGTTGGCATTGGTGGAGGTTCTGCAGCCCGCCTTTGGCCGCTTTCTTCAACATCCCATTGCGTTGAGTTATGCCGACGACTGGTTTCTTCTGCTCATCATTATGGGAGTGGCTGGAGCGGCGGGACTGGTGAGCGGAAGCTACCCCGCCCTGGTGTTGTCAGGCTTTCGCCCGGCAATGGTCTTGCGGGCCAACAATACCGGACAGGCCGGCTCCGGACGCTTGCGCAACGCCCTGGTGGTCCTTCAATTCGCCGTATCCATCGGGCTCGGGATCGCCGCCGCCGTTGTGTTCACGCAGATCAACTTCGCGCGCAATATCGATCTGGGCTTTCGCAAGGACAACATATTGGTCGTGCGCGGGGCAGGGCTGCTCACCATCGAAGGCCGCGAAGGCTTCGTCCAGCAGCTCCGGTCCAATCCCGATGTTCTGGATCTGGCCATGATCAACATACCTCCCTTCGATACCAGTCAGATAACGTCAACGGCGCAACTGGTTGGCCATCCAGAGCTCTACGAGCTGAATTCACGCGTGATTGGCGTGAACGCGGTGCGGATGCTGGGCATGAAGCTGCTGGCTGGGCGCCTGCTATCGGACAAACGCGCGCAGGACCAGGTGAGGGAGGGTAATGCCGATGGAGCGCAGGCCAATGAAGGACACAATGTTCTGATTGATGAAGCCGCCGCCTCCCGGCTCGGGCTGACACCGCAACAGGCGATCGGGCAGACAATCATATACGAGAGGAAGAGCCACCTGAATATTGTTGGTGTGCTTGCCGACGCGAAGTTCGGCGGTGCCCGGGAGCCCGCCAAGGCATCGATGTATTTCTATGATCCGAAATTTGCCGCGGCTGCGATGATCCGCATCCGGCCCGATGCCATGCCGCAAACCCTGTCTTTCATAGAACGGGCCTGGCACAGCTTTGCGCCAACCAAGGCGATGCAACGTTATTTCCTGGATGACGATTTCGGCAAGCTGTATCAGGCCGATGAGCGTCAGGGCCAGATGTTCGGCCTGTTCGTGGGCATCGCCATCTTCATCGCCTGCCTGGGGCTGTTTGGGCTCGCCGCCTTCACCGTCGGCCGTCGCACCAGGGAGATCGGCGTCCGCAAGATATTCGGCGCCCGGGTGCGGGACGTGGTTCTGCTGTTGCTGTGGCAGTTCTCGATCCCGGTCCTGATCGCCAACGTCATCGCCTGGCCGGTCGCCTGGTACTATCTGCAGGGCTGGCTGCAGGGTTTTGCCTATCGCATCACCCTCGGCCCGGCTTATTTCGTCGGCTCCGGCGCTGTCGCCCTGGCGATCGCCTGGGCGACGGTCTTCGTCCATGCCCTGCGCGTGGCCCGCGCCAATCCCATCCGCGCGCTGCGCTATGAATAAGACACATCTGAAAGGTGCGATCTGTGCTCTGACCCTGGTGGTTCTGCCGAACGGGGCGCGGGTTAACGCCAAACCCGTCGCTCAACAGTGCGGCGCGCTCAGGGAAGTCGCTTCTTTGGCGATGACCCCACTTGCTGACGGCGCGCGGGTCAGCGTTCCGCTGACGATAAATGGGAAGCGGGTGGATATGGAAGTCGATACCGGCGCTGGGATGAGCAGCCTGACCGCGCCGGCTGCCGCCACGCTCGGGATCAAGTTGCGCGACGCCGTGGGCACGCGGCTTGTCAGCCAGGATGGCACGGCCATTCGTCACTATTACCTGGCCGACGATTTTCAGCTGGGCCCCCTTGCCGCTCGGAAGATTCCCTTCATGCAGGGCAACGACATCGCCGACGCACGCCTGAGCGGGACGCTCGGTCCAGATCTAATGGTGCGCTACGACGTCGAGATGGATTTTTCACAGCAGAAGTTGACCTATTTCTCGCAGGATCATTGTCCCGGGCATATTCTTCACTGGTCCAGCGATGCCGTGACCCAGGTCCCAATCCATATTACCGCGCGTGCGCGTGATTATCCGCCCCCGGCCATCAACCCGGCGGCGGCCGGTCTTTCGCCGGATTTCGTGAACTTTCTCATGTCCTTTGGCTCGCCCATTCTTGGCACTGACATTCGCACCAAGGTCATGCTGGATGGCCGCGAATTCACCGCCAACATCGATACCGGCCTGGACATCTCGGCGATCAACAGCGAAGCGGCGCAAGCCTATTTCAACGTGCCGCTCGACAATCCTTCCGCGAACGCGCCCCGAACGGCCTCCGATCAGCCGGCTCAGGCCAGCGCGGGAACGGAAGCTGTCACTGTGACGGGGTACCGGCAGCAGCATCGTTTCCATGCGCTGACATTCGGCGGGGTCACCGTCAGCAATCCGCTTTTTGTGCTGAAGCCCAACCCGCCGGATGCCCACAGAGTCGGGTCCCCCAACCCGCCCGACATCACCATCGGAATGAATGTTTTGCGCAAGCTGCATCTCTACTTCGCATTCGGCGAGCGCATGCTTTACGTCAGCGCCTCCGGGCTGGAGCTGGCGCATGACCGCCCAGGAGGAAAAAACAGTGAGTGACATGCCGGCCATGCGCGCCGAAACCCGCAAGACCGCCGCCGGTCTCGCCATCATCCTGCCGCTGCTGCTGGCCGGTTGCTCAACGCCGGTGCCGCAAGCCCTGGCGCCGCAGATGCAGCCCAAATCCTTTGCCACTGCGGCGCCTGACCAGGCGAAAATCTGGCCCGAGCCGTCCTGGTGGCAGGGGTTTGGCGATCCGCAGCTCACCTCGCTGATCGAACAGGCGCAGAGCGGTAACCGCGATATCGCCATCGCGGCGGCGCGGGTGCTGCAGGCCGAGGCGCAATCCACCATCCAGCGCTCGGCTCTATTCCCGCAGATTGGCGGGCAGGCAGACTATAATCGCGGCGGCTGTAAGGGTGTAAGCTGCCAGCGCTTCCTGAATGGCAAGCAGTTCGACCTGACCTTGAACGCCAGCTATGAGCTGGATATTTGGGGGCTGGCGCGTGACAACCTCAAGGCTGCCCAGGAACAGCTGAAGTCCGCGCGTTTTGCCCAGCAGTCCGTGGCATTGACGGTCACGGCCAATGTCGCCAGCCAGTATTTGGCGCTGCAGGCCATCCGGCACCGCGTTGCAATTCAGAACCAGAATCTTGCGGCCATCAACACCATCCTGGAAGCTATCCAGCTGAAGGTGAAGGCCGGCTCGATCTCTCACCTGGACCTGGCCCGGGAACAAGCGCAATTGGAACAGGTTCAGTCGCAGATTCCCGCGCTGGAAACGTTGGAGAGGCAGACACTCTATAATCTCGCGGTGCTTCTCGGCCGTCCGCCCGAGGGCTTCGACGTCCCAACCGTTGATCTGGACAAAATCGTGGCCCCGGCGGTGGGCCCCGGCCTTCCATCCGACCTTCTGGTACGCCGGCCGGATATCGCGCAGGCGGAGGCCAATCTCGCCAGCGCCCACGCCAATGTCGATGCGGCGCGCGCCGCCTTCCTGCCGCAGATTTCGCTGACCGGATCGGGCGGTTTCCTCAGCACCGCTATCGGCACACTGCTGCAGGGCTCCAACTTCGGATACGGCTATGGCGCGAACCTGCTGCAGACCATCTTCGATGGCGGCAGGCTGCTGGGTCAGAAGGATCTGTCGGAAGCCCAGCAGCAGGAATTCATCGCGTCCTATCAGAGCGCGGCCCTGAACGCCTATTCCGACGTGGAGACGGCGTTGACCCAGGTGGCCAACACCGGCCGCTCCGAAGATCACTTGCGCCGCGAAATCACCGCTGCCGAAGAGGCCTTCGAGATATCCCAACTTCAATACCGTCAGGGAACCGCCGACCTGCTCAACGTGCTGCAGGCGCAGCAGCAGCTATTCAGCGCCCAGGATCAGTTGGTGCAGATTGAGCTCGCCAACCGCCAGGCCGGGGTCCACCTGTACGAGGCGCTGGGCGGCGGCTGGGTCGAACAGCCCGAGGACCGGACGCAAGTTGCCGAAGTGGAAGCCGGCACCAGGGAAAAATGATGTTCCTTTAGTTTTCCCGGAGCTCGCCATTCAGATGCGCCGTCAGATAGTCGTGGATGCGAGCTTCAGCCGCGTCGTCCATCCTGGCGCCCCGCGCCCGCATGTCCTGCAGGATTACCTGCCAGTCGTCTGATGTGTGCCGCTGCGCCGTCACGGTGCCAAGCGCATGGCAGGCCGTGCAGATCGTGAGCAGATCGTCGCGGCCAGTGCCGGGCGGCAAATCCTCGGCGCGCAGGGCGATCGGCACACCCGCCGGCGCGTTCACCGCACCGCGTTGCACGGGCGGCGCGGGCTTCAGATCGAGCTGCGGGTCTCCGGGCCGCGGCAGAGCAAAGGCGATCAGCGCGCTGTCGCTGTCCCTGCGGCCGCCGATGCCGACGACCAGATACTGACGACCATTCTTGCCCACAAAAGTCATGGGCGCGCTGGTCACCGGCGCTGCCAGCCGGATGCTCGAGACTTCCCGTCCCGAGCGCGAGTCGAAGACATGCAGCACGGGCTGGTCGGCGGTTCCACCCATAAACACCAGCCCGCCCGCGGTCGCCAGCGAACCGCCCCGGTTGATCAGACCGGTGCTCGCGCCCGCTTCGCCGTACATTTCTGCACTGCCCAGCGGCCGGCGCCACAAAATCTCACCGCTATTGCCGTTGACCGCGATCATCTCGCCCCAGGGCGGCTGGATGCACGGCATGCCCTTCTGGTCGACCAGCTTGATATAGGCCCGGTCGACGCGCAGGCCGCCGGCCTTCCTGGGCGAAGTCCCATTGTCGGGGACAATATAATTGTAGCTGGGTAGGTTGTTGGTGTTGACGAAGATCGTGTTGGTTCGGAGATCGATCGAGACGCCGCCCCAGATTCCGCCGGCGCCTCCGATATTGCCCGGTATCGCCAGGTTCGGCCCGCCCAGACGCGGGGGCTCGAAGGCCTGTGTGTCGCGCAAACCGACCCTGTCCCACAGCGCCTCGCAATAGCGATGCGCTTCGGGCGTCACATTGCTGAGATCGGCGCGCGTCATGCCCATTTTCACCAGCGGCAGCGGCTTGATGGGGAAGGGCTGGGTGGGCGAGGCCTTTTCGCCTGCAATGGTGCTGGCGGGGACTGGGCGCTCTTCCACGCCGAACGCCGGTTTTCCGGTGCGCCGGTCCAGGATGAACATGAGCCCCTGCTTGGTGACTTCCACCAGGGCTGGCAAGGATTTTCCCTTGATGATCAGGTCGATCAGCGCCGGCGGCGCGGCGTCGTCATAGTCGAACAGGTCGTGATGCACCATCTGGTAGTGCCAGCGGTATTTTCCTGTCGCCGCATCCAGCGCGACGATGGAGTCCGAATAGAGATTGTCGCCGGGCCGGTCGGTGCCGATATAGCTGTCCGCGGGATTACCCACCGGGATGAAGACGGTTCCGGTCTTTTCATCCAGCGAATACATGCCCCAGCTGCTGGGTCCGGCGCGGTCCTTCCAGCCCTCCGCGCCCCAACTTCCTTCGTTGCGCTCTCCTGGATGGGGCACGGTGGAAAAGCGCCACACCAATTTGCCTGTGATCACGTCATAAGCGCGCGGGTCGCCCGGCGGTCCCTTGGCGCCAAATTCCTGCGTGCCCGGTCCGGTGATGAGAAGGTTTCGATAGACCGTTGGCGGCGAGGTGATGTCGTAATTCACGTCTTTGGGCGCGAAGCCGTCGCGGATATTGATGTAGCCCTGCGCGCCGCCAAAACCCGGCGCCGGTTTGCCGGTCGCCGCGTCCAGGGCATAAATACGGTCATTGCCGCTGATGATGACGCGCGGGCCATGCGCCGCATCACCGGGCCACCAGGCGGCGGCGCGCATCCGCCCGATCTGGCCGGTCGCAAAGCGCCATATCTCGTGGCCGCTTTCCGGATCGAGCGCAAAAGCGGTCCCGGCCATGTCCTGGGTATAAAGAACACCGTCCACCACGATCGGCGTGACTTCCCAGCCGCCCGTCTGTTTCACCGGGACGATCCAGACCGGTCGCAGGTCGTTCACATTGGTGATGTTGATCTGATCGGCGGGGGAGAAGCGGTCAAAGCGCGCGCTGTTGCCCCAGCCGGGCCAGTTGGCGGCATCCCTTTGGCCATTGTGCTGCGGCGCGGCGGTGGAGGCGCCCAACCCGGCGACGACAAAGGCACACAACAACACAAGCGGACGCAACATTCCCCAGCCATTCCCCGGCATAGCCAAAGCCGTTTAGGCGCTTCGAAAATGGTGCGCAATAACGCAATGCAACATGACCGACTGATCGACGCGTTTCCCGTGCACGCCTGGGAAGTCATGTTGCCAGTCATGGCCGCATCTGCCTGAATAGCGATCGGGGAAGGCGCGCTGTCCCGACGCGCTTGGCGAGGGCGCAACCATGTCGAAAACCGAAAAGCCCATCTCAACAATTAAAATGGAGGGCCTGATGCGCTCGATTTTCCTTGCGACCATCCTTGTCGTCGGGGCTGCCTCAACGGCTCTCGGCCAGGCTCCGGAGCCGGCGCTGCCGCCCAACTATGCCACAAGCCCGGAACTGCATGACGGTATGGCGCCAGGCATGAAAGCCACTGAACTCAGCCCCAAGGTGCGCATTTTCCGCCTGGTCTTCGCCAAGGGCGACGACGTGGCGTCCGGCCTTGCCGAGTTCGCCAAGAAAAACCACCTCACGGATGCCCATTTTTCGGCGATCGGCGCCTTTGGGGCCGCGGTGATCGGCTGGTCGGACCGGCCGAAGAAGGCCTTCAAGGTGGTCCGGCTCAACGAGGAAATGGAAGTCTCTGCCTTCAACGGCAGCATCACCCGGGACAAAGACGGCAAGCCTGTGGTCCATGCCCATTGTGTTGTTGGGCTGCTCCGCAACGGCGCGGTCTATGCCGGCCACTGCCTGCATGAAGAGGTCAGTCTGACCATGCAGCTGTACCTGACCGATTCCGAACCATTGCCCGCGACCAACTAGGCGTTTCGATATGCCGGACGTGGCCAGGAGAATTTAAGGAATGGGCGCCATGGAACTAAACAAGAGGGAGGTCATCGCCGGGGGGCTTGGCGCCGGTCTGGGGTTTGCTGCCAAAGGCGCGCGAGCGCAAGGGGCCGGAACGCGCGCCAGTGCGACACCGCCCGTCAATACCGGCAAGCAGACCTCGTCGGTGGACACAGACTACAAGCCACGGCGCTTCAACAAAGTCATTGAGCTTTGGGAGGATGGCCAGCCCGCCTGGTACACCACCGTGCGTCCCGACCCTACCGTGAACTCCTACGAACTGGGCAAGGCCATGTGCAAGACATGGGCAGACATGATCAATTACGACATGGAACACGAGCTGTTCGACATGACGGAGCTGCATGAATTCATGCGCGGCCTGGCGGATGGCGGGGGAACGCGAAGCGGCCACCGCATGCCGGTGGTATTCGTGACCTGTCCGGTGCTTGGTTTGAACGAAGACTATATGCTGGCCAACAGCTGGGTGCTGGGACAGATACTGGACATGGGCGTCACGGGCATCCAGCTCTGCCATGCGCGCGACCCGAAAGCGGTCGAGGTCGCCGCCCACATGGCATGCCGCTATCCGTTCGATTATCCGGGAGTGCCCAAGCTGCCGCGCCAGGGCCTGCGCGGCGCCAGCGCCGGCTTCGCGAACCACGTCTGGGGCATGAACAACGCGCAATATGTGCGCATTGCCGATCTGTGGCCGCTCAACCCCAAGGGCGAGATCCTGTTCGGCCTGAAGATCGAGGACACGATCGCCGACGCCAACGCCGAGACCTCGCTATCTGTGCCCGGTGTCGCCTTTGCCGAATGGGGCCCGACCGACAACAATTACTGGCTCAGCGGTTTCGACGGGCTGCCGCTGGATGGCAGCCGGTTCGATGAGACCAAGTTTCCCAAGATGATGGCGGTCCACGACATGGTGTTGCGCTTGTGCAAAAAGCACCAGGTCCGCTATCTGAATCTGGCCACCAACCTGCCCGGAACCTTCAATTATGTGCAGAACCAGATCCAGGACGGCGCAATGCTGCTGGTCGGTTCGGAGGAAACTGCCCTGGCAGGCCGTGAATTCACCAAACGCAAAATGCCGATCTGATAGCCGGGCTGGCTACTGGCGGACGAATTTCTCCGCCTTGCCGCTCAACAGACCCAGATAGACATCGCCATTGGGCGCGACCGCGCCGCCATGGGAGCCGCTGGAGTTTTCACCCGGCAGGCGTTCCAGCACCTTTCCGTCCAGATCATGCAGCACGCCGCCGGTCCAGATTTTCTGGTCCGGGGTGATGATCAGCGAAGACACGCCGCCGACATGGTCCCATTCGCTGAGATATTTGCCGGTGGCATCGAATACCTCCACCCGTTGATTGTCCCGGTCGCTGACATAAATGCGGCCGCTTTTATCGATCACCACGTTGTGCGGCAGCTGGAATTCGCCCGGTCCATTGCCGCGCTTGCCGAACTGGCCCAGAAACTTGCCGTCGGCGGAAAAACGCATGACCCGGGGATTGCCATAACCATCGGTCACCACCAGCTCGCCGTTGGGCGCGAAGGCGATGTCGGTGGGCAAATAGAAGTTATGGTCGGTCATGCCGGGCTTGCCCCGCGTCCCCAGGGTCATCAGCACATGGCCTGATGGATTCATCTTGATGATGACATTGGCGGGGGCATCCACGGCCCAGACATTGCCCTGGGGATCGACGCGGATCTCGTGGGCGCCGCAATTGCTGCAACCGGCCGGTCCATACACGGCCTGATAGCCTGATTTGGCGGGATTGCGGTGTTGTTGGGCCACCGGCATCACTTTGCCGGATTCGAATTTCACCTGGCCCCAGGGGCCGATCAGCTCGCCATCAGGCTTGTATTCCAGGATCGGAAAATCGCCCCGATGCATGAGCAGGATGTTGCCGTTCTTCTCCACGGCGATGCTGGTCACCTGCCAGTAATTCCATACGCTGGGGACACCCTGGTCGCCCATCGGTGCCTTGGGCCATTCCGGCACCTCTTTATAATGCACCACCGGAATGTCCGGCTGCGGGGCAGGTTGCGCCAAAGCCGCGAGCGGCAGGCCGATCAGGCCCGCAACCAGAAACAGAGCAACACGCATGTCGGCCCCCTTCGTCGTCTGTCCCAGACAGGATAGCGCAAAATGGCGGGCGGGTTAGCTGCCTTTTGGCCGCCGCCGGGACCCATAGCCCATTTCGTTCAGCAGCGGGGCCAGCAGCGGCGCCAGGCGCTTGAGCTCTTCCCGATGGGCCTTTGACAGTTTTGCCAATTTTCGCGTCCCCGCCGCGGTCAGGCTCAGCACGACCTGGCGGCGGTCCCCGGCGCTGGCCCGGCGGACGACCAGGCCCGCTTCCGCCAGGCGGTCCGCCATCCCCACCGCACTGTGTGGCTTGATCGCCAGGCGTTCGGCCAATTCACCCACGGTCAGTTTGCCGCCAAAGCCGCGGATGGCCAGAAGTGCCTGATGCTGCTGGGGCGACAGGGACGCGGCGCGGGCTGCGTCCTCGCTGAAGGAGACAAACAGCCGGAGGAAATAGCGGAATTCGGCCAGGTGGCGATAATCCGCATCGACAAGCGCTTTTGATGCTGCTGGCATGAAAGTCCCAAAGCTGACCGTTACGGGGCCTCCATACTTCATATCTTCTGGCGTTCGCGGAAACAATCGGCGGGCAGGGCCGCTTTGGGCGGCCAAAAGGACGAAATTCCGGTCTTTTTGCGCTCAATTCATCATACTGCATTGCAATATATCGCGGCGCGATATATGCGCTCCGCCAGGAGTCTTTCATGTCAAAGCCGCATACTGCCAGCTTCCACAATCAGCTCGGCGATTTTTCCGCGTCCCCCCGTCTTTTGCTGCTGGCGGGCATGGCGGTCGTCGCCGGTTGCGGCGGCGCCGCGGCCGCTTATGTGTTGCTCAAGCTGATCGCGCTCTGCACCAACCTGGCCTATTTCCAGACAGCGTCTTTCGCGTCGCGGCCGTTCCCGGACCACCTGCCGCTTTGGACCATCATGGTCCCCGTCGTCGGCGGGCTGATCATTGGCTTGATGGCCCGCTATGGCTCGGAGAAGATTCGCGGCCACGGTATTCCGGAAGCGATCGAGGCCATTCTGATTGGCCAAAGCCGGGTGGCGCCCAAGGTCGCGCTGCTCAAGCCCCTGTCGTCGGCCATCTCCATCGGCACGGGTGGACCGTTCGGTGCCGAAGGTCCCATCATCATGACGGGCGGGGCGCTGGGCTCGCTGTTCGCCCAGCTCTTTCATCTGAGCGCCGCCGAGCGCAAGACCCTTCTGGTCGCAGGCGCTGCGGCGGGCATGACCGCCATCTTCAACACCCCGATCGCCGCGATCCTGCTGGCGGTAGAATTGCTGCTGTTCGAATGGAAGCCGCGCAGCTTTGTGCCAGTGGTAGTCGCAGTCCTGGTGGCCGCGCTGTGCCGGCCCTTCCTGATCGGCTCGGGCGCGCTCTTTCCTTTCAACGCGGTCCCGGTCCTCCCCTGGTGGGGCCTGGGCCTGTGCATCGCCGTCGGCATCCTGGCGGGTTTGCAGAGTTCACTGATGACGCTGTGCCTGTATGGCATCGAGGATTTGTTTCATCGCCTTCCAGTTCATTGGATGTGGTGGCCGGCGCTGGGTGGTCTGGCGGTGGGGATCGGCGGTTACTTCGAGCCGGCGGCGCTTGGTGTGGGTTATGAGAATATCCGGCAACTGCTGGGCGCCGGGCTCGACAGCCATGGCGCGGCCTTGCTTCTGTTTGTGAAGGCGGCGATCTGGCTGGTGGCGCTGTCCTCCGGCACCAGCGGCGGCGTGCTGGCGCCGCTGCTGATCATGGGCGGGGCACTGGGCTTCCTGGAGGGCCAGTTCATTCCCTTCGGGGGAACCGGCTTCTGGGCGCTGGTGGGCATGGCTGCCATTCTGGGCGGGACCATGCGCTCGCCCTTGATGGCGACCTTCTTCGCGGTCGAGCTGACCGGCAATACCCATATTTTGTTGCCGGTTATGGTGGCGACGGTCTCGGCCTTCACCCTGACCGTGCTGCTGATGAAGCGTTCCATCCTGACCGAGCGCATCGCGCGGCGGGGGCTGCATCTCAGCCGTGAATACAGTGTCGATCCGTTTCTCAACAGCCGCGTCGCCGACATCATGATCCGCAATGTCGAAACCTTGCCGGCGAACATGAAAGTCAATGACGCGATCGCGTTCTATTCCAGCGAGGCCCATCGCCACAAAAGCTATCCGGTTGCCGATACCGAAGGGCGGCTGCTGGGCATGATCGCCCGGGCCGACGCGCTGGTCTGGGCGGAGGATCCGGAGTCGCAAAAGCTGACTCTGGCGGAAGCCCTGGACGGGGCCATTTTGCTCGAGGGCTACGATGACGAAATCGTTGCGGCCCTGGCGGACCGCATGATCACCAACGATGTGGGGCGGGTGCCTATTCTCTCGCGGGCAACGGGCCGCCTGGTCGGTCTGGTGGCGCGGCGAGATCTTCTCAAGGTGCGCGCGCGTCTGATGCATCAGGAAGTCAGCCGCAGCCAGGGCTTCGCCTGAACCGCGTTTATTGCGGCTTTGGGGCCGGCGCGGGCGCCTCGGGTTTGACCGCGATCTGGCCGGGGTCGGTCAGAAAGATTTCCGGCTTGCCGCGAAAGCTGGTGATCTGGCCGGTAACCCGCACGTTCTTGCCGTTCAGCTTGTCCATGTCCTGGAACTTGCCGCTGTTGCCGCGCGAGACATAGGCGGAAAAGGGCGCACTTGAGCCGCTGCCGCCGATATCGAGATAGGTCTCACCGGCAGACGTCCGGCTGATGCTAAGACGCCCTTCGACGGTTGCGGTTTCGCCGATATGCGCGGCGGCCTGATCGGCCTTAAGTGCTCCACCCTGGGCCAGGATCAAAGTGATCGAAGCGGAAAAGATCAGGCTGGCTGTCATGGCAAAAATCCTCTGACGCGGCGCCGCAACGTTTGCAACTGCCGTTGGTTTCAGCTTACCCCATGCTGCGGTTAAGGGCGCGTTCTCCAGCCGAAGATCTTTTGCGACAAATTTTGCCAGCCGGGCGGCGACGCTATCTCGCTCCGGATATCACGCTCGGCAGAGAGGTTCGCTTGCAGTGAAAAGCGAACAAGACCAGACTTGCCTTGGGTGCATTCGCGCGGAGGCGGCATGTTGCAGCTCCAGGTCAACGGTCAGACACGCCAGCTTGGCGAGGACGTCGACCCCAAAACGCCTCTGCTCTGGGTCCTGCGCGATCATCTGGGATTGGACGGCGCCAAGTATGGCTGCGGCATCGCCCAGTGCGGCGCCTGCACCGTGCAGGTGGATGGCAAGCCCATGCGCTCTTGCCAGCTTCCGGTTTCTTCTCTTGCGGGCAAGAAGATCACCACCATCGAAGGGCTGGCCAAAGACGGCAAGCTCACCCGGCTGCAGCAGGTCTGGGTCGAGATGGACGTCGCCCAATGCGGCTATTGCCAGTCCGGACAGTTGATGAGCGCATCGGCTCTGCTGGCTGCCAAACCGAATCCGACCGATGCGGATATCGACCAGGCCATGTCCGGCAATATCTGCCGCTGCGGCACCTATAACCGGATCAAGGCCGCGATTCATGAGGCGGCGGGACGCCTGGCGGCAAACCCGCAAAAGGAGGCCAGCAATGCCCGTGGCGGTTGATGCTCTCTTGTCTTCCGAAACCAAGCGCCCCAAGTCTGGTCTGGAACGCCGCGGCTTTCTGAAACTGGCTAGCGCCGGTGGTCTGGTATTGGCCTTCGACCTCAATTCGGGTTCGGTCTTTGCGGCCGCCCAATCCGATGCGGCCAAGGTCAACGCCTATGTCGCGGTCGCGCCCGACAACAGCATAACGATCTACGCCATCAACCCGGAGTTGGGGCAGGGCATCAAGACCTCTTTCGGCATGATCATCGCCGAAGAGCTGGATGCGGACTGGTCGAAAGTGAAAGTCCTGCAGGCGCCAACCTCGCCAACGCTCTACGGCCAGCAAAGCTCGGGCGGTTCGATGTCCACGCCCCGCTGCTGGGATGCGATGCGCCAGGCCGGCGCCACCGCGCGTGCGATGCTGATTGCCGCTGCGGCGCAACAATGGAAGGTGTCCGCATCGGACTGCACGACCAGCAAGAGCATGGTTATGCACGGCGCCAGTGGGCGCAAGGCGAGTTATGGCGCGCTGGCGCCGGCGGCCGCCAAGCAGGCCGTACCGGATGCCAAGACCCTGACCCTGAAGACGCGCCAGGAGTACAAGCTGCTCGGCACGCGCGTGTCGCAGGTGGATAGCGGCCAGCTGGTCACCGGCAAGGGCCTGTTCGGCATCGATGTCCGGCTGCCCAAGATGGTCTATGCCAACTACACCAAATGTCCCGCCGTCGGCGGCAAGCCCGCCAGCGCTAACCTGGATCAGATCAAGGCGATGCCCGGCGTCAAGGACGCCTTCATTCTGGAGGGCAACGGCAACGTCGCCGAGGTGATGCCTGGTGTCGCCGTCATCGCCGCTTCAACCTGGCAGGCCTTCAACGCCAAGAAAGCGCTGAAGGTGGATTGGGACGAGAGCCTGGCCTCAAAAGACAATTCCAAGGAAGCCGCAGCACAGGCGGCCGAAATCGCCAAGGGGCCCGGCAAATCCGTCATTGCCGACAAGGGCAATGTGGATGCCATGTTTTCGAACGCGGGCAAGACGGTGGAAGCCTTTTATTCCTATCCCTTCCTGTGCCACGCCACGCTCGAGCCGCAGAACACCACGGCATGGTTCCATGACGGGATGATGGAGATCTGGTCGCCGACCCAGGCGCCCACCCGGGGCCTGAACCAGGTGGCGGCGATGCTGAAGCTGCCGCCGGAAAAAGTCGTCGTGCACTCGACCCGCGTCGGTGGCGGGTTTGGGCGCCGCGGCACCAATGACGCCATGTGCGAAGCTGCCGCCATTGCCATGCGAGTCAAGGCGCCGGTCAAACTGGTCTGGATGCGTGAGGACGACCAGGCACACGACTTCCACCGCGTCGCCGGCTTCCACTCTTTCAAGGGCGCGGTCGATCCTTCCGGGAAACTGTCGGCCTGGCAGGACCATTTCATCACCTTCACGCCGGACGGTGAAAAACCGATCTCGGGCGGCGGGCTGCCGGCCGCGGAATTTCCCGCCAATGTCATGACCAATGTGCGCGTCACCCAAAGCATGATGCCAATGAAGATTCCGTGCGGCTCGTGGCGTGCGCCGGGCTCCAACGGTTATGCCTTCGCGATCGAGAGCTTCATCCATGAGCTGGCGCTTGCGGCCGGCCGCGATCATCTGGAATTCCGCTTGGAAATGCTTGGCGATCCGCGTTGGCTGGAAGAGGGCAACCAGCGCGCGCTGCATACCGGGCGCGCGGCGGGCGTCATCAAGCTTGCCGCCGAAAAGGCGGGCTGGGGCAAATCCCTGCCCAAGGGCAGTGCGCTGGGACTCGCCTTCCACTTCTGCCATCTGGGCCATGTCGCCGAAGTGGCGGAGATCAGCGTGGACGCCAACAAGAAACTGGTGGTGCACAAGGTCACGGTGGCGGCTGATGTCGGTCCGATCGTCAACATGAGCGGCGCCGAAGGCCAGTGCCAGGGTTCGGTGCTGGACGGGCTTTCCACCATGTTCGGCCAGGCGGTGGACATCGAGAACGGCCGCATCAAGCAGACCAATTTCGATACCTATCCCTTGATGCGCATGCGCAGCGCCCCGCCGGTGGAGGTGCATTTCATCCAGTCGGACTTCCGTCCCACCGGGTTGGGCGAACCGGCCTTGCCGCCTTTGGCGGCGGCGGTTTGCAACGGCATTTTCACCGCGACCGGTGAGCGCATCCGTCAATTGCCGCTAAGCAAGCAGGGTTATTCGATCTAAGGCTTGCTCGAACCCTGCCGAAGCGCGGCGTCAATGGCCGGGTCCAGTCCGGCTGGGTTGAAGCGCCAGCTTTGGCGCACGGGGACACCGAACGCTCGCACCCGCGAGACAACCGTAACATTTGAGACGATCCGGTTTGCGGTGCCGAAAGCCCTTGGGTGGCAACATGCAAGAAGTGTCGCGAAACCTAGCATCTGCCGCGAACGACGAGGAGCAATGACGCAAACGCAGGTGTCCGCGGCACTTGCCCCGTTGGCAAGCCTGGCTTTTATGCCTTAAAGCCTGCCGGTGGTTTTGCCGGAACAGCCTCTTTGCTGTCTTTCGTCCGCCTCGCTCTCCGGCGCCCCTACACCGCCGCGATCACCGCGCTGCTGATTGCCCTTCTGGGCATTCTGTCGGTGACGCGCATGATCGTGGACATTTTCCCGGTCATCGACATTCCGGTGGTGCTGGTGGTCTGGAACTATCCCGGCCTCTCCGCCACCGACATGGAGCGGCGCGTCAACCTGATCAGCGAGCGCGGTCTTTCCACCACCGTCAACGGCATTGCCCGCATCGAATCCCAGGCCATTCCGGGCATCGGCATTCTGAAGGTCTACTTCCAGCCCGGCACCGATGTGGGCGCTTCCATCGCCCAGATGAACGCGATCACCTCGACCGTCCTTCACAACACGCCGCCCGGCATGTCGCCGCCCAGCATCATCCAGTTCAACGCCGCCAATGTGCCGGTGGTGCAGATGACGATCTCCAGCAAGACCTTGCCGGAACAGCAGCTGGCGGACTACGCCCTCAACTTCATCCGCATCAAGCTGTTCACGGTTCCGGGCCTGTCTTCGCCCGCGCCCTTCGGCGGCAAAACCCGCCAGATCATGATCTATGTGGATCCGGCCAAGCTCAGCGCCAAGGGCCTGCCGGTTAGCGCGGTGCTGAATGCGCTGCAAAGCTCCAATGTGATCGTGCCCGCGGGCACCGCCCGTATCGGCGGCCATGAATATAATGTGGCGCTGAATTCCAGCCCCGAAGCGGTGCAGGAGTTCGCCAATATTCCGATTGGCGTGGTGGGCGGCGTGCCGGTGCTGATCGGCGATGTGGGGATTGTGAAGGATTCCTACGCCGTCCAGAACAATATCGTCCATGTCGACGGCAAGCGCGCCACCTACCTGGCCATCCTGAAGCATTCCGATGCGTCCACTCTGGCCGTGGTGGATGCCGCGCGGGATCTCTTGCCCCAGATCCAGGCGGCGGCGCCCAAGGGCATGGAGCTCAGGCTCGATTTCGACCAATCGGTATTCGTGCGCGCCGCCGTCACCAACGTGATCCGGGAGGCTGTGATCTCCTCCATCCTGGTCTCGTTGATGATCCTGTTGTTCCTGGGTGACTGGCGCAGCACCGTGGTGGTGTCGCTTTCCATCCCGCTTTCGATCGGCGCCGGCCTGATCGGCCTGCTGCTCACCGGCCAGAGCATCAACCTGATGACCTTGGGCGGCCTTGCGCTCGCCATCGGCCTGTTGGTCGACAATGCCACCGTCATCATCGAGAACATCCACCGCAACCAGACTTTGGGCAAAGGTCTGACGCGGGCCATCCTGGATGGATCGGCCGAAGTGATCCAGCCCCTGACCGTGGCGACCATGGCCATCTGTATTGTCTTCTTCCCGGTGGTGCTGCTGGAAGGACCGGCGCGCTTCCTCTTCATTCCGCTCGCCGTCACCGTCGTGCTGGCGATGGTGGCGTCTTACGTTCTTTCCTTCACGGTCGTCCCACCTTTCTCCCGCTTTCTATTGACCGAGAAAGTGCATCAGGAAGGGGAGGGCCATGGCCTGTTTGGGACATTCGAACGCGGTTTCATCCGCCTGCGCGATTCCTACGGCCGTGCGCTTCATATGGTGCTGGACCAGCGCAAATTCGTGCTGGCCGCCATTGCCGTGCTGCTGGTTCTCACCGCCGGCATTTTCACCGTGATCGGTACCGATTTCTTCCCGACCGCCGATGTCGGCATCATCAAGCTGCATTACCGCGCGCCGCCCGGCACCCGTATCGAGGAGACCGAAAAGCTGACCCTGGATGTGGAAAGGCGCATCCGCCAGATCATTCCGGCCAGCGAGCTGCACACCATCAACGACATGATCGGGGTGCCGATCTATTACAATCTGGCGCTGGTGCCGACCGACAATGTCAGCGGCATGGACGCGGAAATCCTGATCCAGCTCAGCGAGGGCCACCGGCCCTCCGCCGAATATATGCAGGCGATACGCGAGAAACTGCCGCCGGCTTTCCCCGGTTCGACCTTCTATTTCCAGACCGCGGACATTGTCAGCCAGGTGCTGAATTTCGGCCTTTCCGCGCCGATCGACGTGCAGATCCAGGGCGCCGACATCAACAAATCCTATGATACCGGCCGCAAGCTGCTGGCGGCGATGAAAAAGATTCCCGGCGTGGTGGACGCCCATATCCAGCAGGTGATGAGCTATCCGGGCCTGAAGATAAATGTGGACCGCCAGCGCGCCATCGAAGTGGGTCTTTCCCAGCGCGATGTCGCCAGCAATATGTTGACCGGCCTGTCCTCCAGCGCGGGCGTCTCGCCCTCCTTCTTCCTCAGTCCGGTCAATGGCGTGAATTACTTTGTGGCTGTGCAAATGCCGCTGCCGCAGGTTTCCACGGTTTCCCAATTGATGAATATGCCGATGGCTTCACCCTCGGGCGCGGCCAGCCTTTCCACCGCGCCGGGCGCGCCGACCCTGCGCCTGTCCGATATTGCCGCTGTTGAACCCGACAGCGGCATGGAATCCATCAACCACTATATGGTCCAGCGCGTGATCGACGTGGACGCCAATGTCGCCGGCCGTGATCTGGGCGCTGTCACCGCCGATATCCAGAAAGCCATAGACAAGATCAAGCCGACTCTGCCGGCCACCAGCGCCATCACCATCCGCGGCCAGAATGAGGTGATGAACACCGCCTTCACCGATCTGGGCGAGGGCCTGATCCTGGCGGTGATCCTGGTCTATGCCTTGCTGGTGGTGCTGTTCCAGTCCTGGCTGGACCCGCTGATCATCATGATGGCGGTGCCCGGCGCGCTGATCGGCATTCTCTGGATGCTGGCGGTGACCGGCACCAGCATCAATGTGGAATCCCTGATGGGCGCGATCATGTCGGTCGGTATTTCAGTGTCCAACTCGATCCTGGTTGTCAGCTTTGCCAACGACGTGCGCGTCGCCCGTGGGCTTTCTGCCCTGGAAGCGGTGATCGAAGCCGGGCGCACGCGCCTGCGGCCGATCCTGATGACGGCCATGGCAATGATCCTGGGCATGATCCCGATGGCGCTGGGCCTGGGCGAAGCCGGCGAGCAGAATGCCCCGCTGGGCCGCGCGGTGATCGGCGGCCTGATGCTGGCAACCCTGGCGACCCTGTTCCTGGTGCCGATCGCCTATATTCTCTTACGCAAAGCACCGCCTGCGCTCTACACCCTCGACAAGAAGTTCGAGGAAGAGATCGGCGGCAAAGGAGTGGAACAGCATGGCTGAACCCAACCCCGGCAGCGGACGTTTCCGCCGCGGCGCGGTTCTGGCGCTGGTCGCGGCCGCCATCCTGGCGGTGGCGCTGGTGGCGCTGCATTTCACCCAGCTTTCTTCGGCGCGCAACGATCTCGACACCGCCACGGCGAAAGGTCCCGTCGTCCAGGTTGTGGAAGCAGGCAGCGCGCCGTCGCAGCGCACGGTCACGGTGCTGGCCAGCGTCACGCCCTACAGCCAAGCGACGCTCTACGCCAAAGTCAGCGGTTATCTCTCTCATGTGCTGGTGGACAAGGGCGACCATGTGAAGGCGGGCCAATTGCTCGCCACCATCGAGTCCCAGGAAACCGACGCCCAGTTCAACAGCGCCCGCGCGGACCTGATCAACAAGCAGCAGATTGCGCGCCGTTACGATCAGCTCCGCCGCCAGAACGCCATCGCTCTGCAGCAGGCCGACCAGGCCGATGCCGATGCGCGGGTGGCTCAGGCGACGCTCGAGCAATATGCCACGCTCAAATCCTATGAGCGGCTGGTCGCGCCCTTTACCGGCCAGGTGACGGCCCGTTTCGCCGATCCCGGCGCGCTGGTGCAGAATGCCAGCACCAGCCAGACAGCGGCTCAGCCGGTCGTCACCATCTCCGACGATACGCGTCTGCGCATCGACGCTTACGTCCAGCAGGACGTGGCGCCCTTCGTGCATGAAGGCGACACGGTGCAGATCGTGGATGCGGCCAACAGCGGCCGTTCCATGACCGCCAAGCTGACGCGTGTCGCCGGCCAGCTTGATCCGCGCACCCGCACTATGCTGGTGGAAGCGGTGGTGGATAATCAGAACCGTTTCCTGCTGGGCGGCAGCTTTGCCTATATGACCCTGCATGTGCCCGTGACCAGCAGCACCCAAGTACCGGTGGGGGCGCTTATCACCCGCGGCGATGACCAGTTCATTGCGGTGGTGGGTTCGGATTCCCGGTTGCGTTACATCAAGGTGGCGGTGGCTTCGACCGACGGCGACACGGTCACGCTGGCCACCGGGGTCAAGCCCGGCACCCGCATCGCGGTGGACCTGCCGGCGGAAGCGACCGACGGCGCCCTGGTCAACGCGGTCCGATAAAGGGCTCAAGGCCCGTGCCGTTGCTCCGCTGCGGGCGCGAAACCGCCCGCCATGCGGATGGACCAGGGCCGATTGCCCCGGAAACCGCCCCATCCGGCAGTGTGCGGACGCTCAGGGAGTGAGGGAGCCTGCCCGTCCCGGGCAAACTTTCGGTAAGAATCGGCTGCAAAATCCGCTAGGCTGGAGAAGCAGGCGGGACGCGACGCGCGCCGCCAAACGAAGAACTGAGGGGTGGGCCATGAATTTTGATCGCCGGACGATGTGCGCCACACTGGGAGCGCTTGCTGTGACGGGCACGGCCCGGGCCGATGATGTGCCGATTTTCGACGATTCCAAGCCTACCACGGGCGTTGCGATACCGAGCGTGCAGCACACCGCTGAGATGGATGCGGCGCCGCTGATCAAAAAGACGGTTCACAAGCTCTGGAACGACGCGCCCACCATCAAGGAGCCCAATGCGCTGCAATTCACGCCCAAGGGCACGCTCCTGATCCTGGATCAGGTCGATCCCAACAAGGTATTCGAGGTCAATCCGTCGGACGGCAAGATCCTGCGCAGCGTGCAGACCGAATCCATCCATGGCAGCGGCATCTGTATCGATGCCAAGGGCAATTGGATCATTACTTCGACCAAGGCGCTGCAGGGCCCGCCCGTGACCTTGGTGGTCGATCCAGCCAGCGGTAAGACGCTGAAGAAATGGGTGACGCCCGGCTGGGGCTTCTATGGTCCTGATCGTCCGGCCCGTCCCGGCCGGCCCCCGGACACGCCTTCCGGCGGCCATGACGTGAAGTGGGCTGGCAATGGCCGCTATTGGATGGCGGTGCCGGCCTCGGGCCGCATCTTCCTGATGGATGAAGCCTCGGGCAAGGCGGTGCGCAGCATCGTGGCGCCGGTCAACCGCACCCATGGCCTGGCCATCGACGGCGATTTCCTTTGGTCGGTGGCGGCCGACTTCTGGCAGATCCAGAAGCTGGACGCGCGCACCGGCAAGATCGTGGGCAAGATCCAGCTCGACAAGAACACCGATCCGGCCATCCATGGCCTGGAGCTCAAGGACGGGGTGCTGTGGTATTGCGACGCCGGCAAGGGGTGGGTCTGCAATTTGACCTGACGCGCTGGCCGCTTTACCTGCACAACGATGAAAAACATTCTTTCGCTGGATGATTTCGAGCGCGCGGCCGCAAAGCGCCTGCCGAGCTGTATTTTCGCCTATGTCGAGGGCGGCACCGAGACCAATTCGGCCCGCACCGCCAACCGCAAGGACTTCGGGCTCTATGACCTGGTGCCGCGCATGTTCAAGGATGTGGGCATCCGCAACCTGGAACATACCCTGTTGGGCGAACGCTACAGCGCGCCCTTCGGCATCTCACCGATGGGCTTTTGCGGGCTGACCTCCTATCGCGGCGATCTGGTGATGGCCAGGTCCGCCGCGGCGGCCAATATTCCCATGGTGCTGAGCGCCACCTCGCTGATCCCGCTGGAAGAGATCAGACCCGCCAATCCGCGCGCCTGGTTTCAGGCGTATCTGCGCGGCCGGCTGGATGCGATCGACCCGATGATCGACCGGGTGGAAAAAGCAGGCTTTGAGACGTTGGTGATCACCGCGGACGTGCCGGTGGTAGGCAGCCGCGAGAACAATATCCGCGCCGGCTTCACCGCGCCCTTACGGCCCTCGCTGCGGCTGGCCTGGGACGGCATCACCCATCCGCGCTGGCTGACGGGCGTGCTGGCCAAGACCCTGCTCACCCACGGCGTGCCCTATTTCGAGAATGGCGATCATGTGCGGGGCTCGCCCGTCATTTCGCCCAGCGCGATACGCGACTTTACGGGGCAGGACCGGCTGGATTGGAGCCATGTCCGGCACATCCGCAAGCGCTGGCGCGGCAAGCTGATCCTCAAGGGCCTGCTGGCGGCCGATGATGTGCGCCTGGCGCGTGAGCTTGGCGCCGACGCGGTGGTCGCCTCGAACCATGGCGGCCGGCAGCTCGACTATGCCGTCTCGGCCCTGGCCGTACTGCCCGAGTTGCTGGAGGCGGCCGGCCCGATGCCGGTGTTCATCGATGGCGGCTTCAGGCGCGGCACTGACGTCATCAAGGCCCTGGCGCTGGGCGCGGCCTTCGTCTTTATCGGCCGGCCCTTCAACTACGCCGCCGCGGTCGGCGGCGACAAGGGCGTCGCCCATGCCGTCGCGCTCCTGCGCGAGGAGATGGACCGCGACATGGCGCTGATGGGGGTCTGCAGCATTGGCGAGATCGACCGCAACTTCGTGCGGCGCCGTCAGTTGCGCTAGTCGTTCACCCGCACGCCGACCCGGATGGCGCGGCCGATGGCGTCATAAACCATCTGATTGGTGCCATTGCCGCCGCCCGTGCTGGGAATGGCCGGCGGCGCCGCGTTGTTCAGGTTGTCGATCGCGCCATAGAGCTGGAAATGCTCGTCGATGCGGTATGAGCCGCGCAGGTCCAGATAGGCGACGGCGCCGATGGCATTGTCGTCCACCAGCCCGAAAATATCGCCGCGGGTCAGGACGCCTGCCGGGCTGAGCGAGGCCGATTTGATGGCGGCCTGACCTTGGGTCCCGTTAGTGAGTCGGGCCGAGCCGATGAAGCGGCCCTGCGCCGTCAGCGACCAGACGTCTTGCTGATAGGTCGCGGCCAGAACGGCGCGCAGTTTGGGAATGCCGCTGGCATAGACGTCGGGGCTCGCACCTAGCGCGCCGGCCCGGTCATAGGTGATGCCCTGGGCAGTGCGCGTCTGCTGGTCGGTATAGTTGCCGTTCAGGGCCCAGGTCATGGCGCCGTCCAGCAAGGGATGGGTATAGGTCGCCGACAGATCCAGCCCCGAAGTCGAATCCACGGCGGAGTTCAGCGGGAAGACATTGACCTGCGTCGGCTGGGTGCTGCCGCCGGCAAAGACCAGCTGCGGACAATAGATCTGCTGACCGACCAGGCAGCGGTCGATGATGGTCTGGAAATCCACCGTGTCGATGGCACCGTGGATATTGATCGAATACCAGTCGGCCGACAGAGTAAGGCCCGGCACGAATTGCGGCGTCAGCACCACACCGCCGGAAACCGTCACCGCCTTTTCCGGCTGCAACGCGATATTGCCGCCCTGGAAGGCAAAGCACTGATAGAGCGGCGCGTTCGACGGATAGCGGCAATTCTGCGCCGACAAGGTGCCGGGCGAAAATAGCTCGGAAATCTGCGGCGCGCGGATGTCCAGCGACCAGCTCGTACGCAGGCGGATATTCTCGTCGACCTGGGACGTCAGGCCGAGCTTCCAGGTTTCGACCAGGCCGCTGGTGGAATAGCCGGTCAGGCGGCCGGCGGCATTGAAATCCAGGCTCTGGACGATGCTGTCCTTCAGGACCGGCGCGTTGATTTCCAGAAAGCCTTCCTCGACATGATACTGGCCGCGATAGGGCACGAAGTTGCCCGCCGCCCATTGGCCGCTCGCGCCCAGGGGACTGGCGCTGATCACGCCGCCCTGTTCATGCCGGTACTCGGTACCGAAAGCGACGGCCACCGGGCCCGCCGGCAGACCCCATGGCAGGACGCCCTGCATCGAACCCGCCACCACGTCTTGGTTCAGCGCGATGGTTTCATAGTCCAGAATGCCCGAGGCCGGATCGCGCCCCGGATTGACATAGAAAAGCGCCTGCTGCGAGGCGGCGTTGGTGCCGAACAGATTCAGCGGCTGGCAGCCGGCTGCCGCGGCATTGCCCAGCAGCAGGGCGCGGCATTGAATGCTGCCGATCGGAAGGCCCGATGTGCCCTGGTTGGCCGCCGTCACCCGCACCGCGTCCACCGCGAAATTGTAACGCGGCGTCAGGCTGTCGTTATAGAGCTTCTGGCTCTCGCGCAGGCCGCTATGCTGGATATAGGCGTTCCAGGTCCAACTGTCGTTCAGGCGCCCTTCCAAGGTGAACACGCCTCGCGTCAGGGCGCGGTTGTTGTTGTTGCAGGGAAGCCCGACGCTTTGGCACAGGGAACCGAGTCTGTAGCTGCCGGCCGGCATGTTGTTCAGATTTTGGACACCCAGGGTCAGTGATTGGGTTGGCGCCGTGGCGGTACCGGAGGCGCCGGTGGCGGCATTGAAGCCATTGGACAAGGGGCCGAACCGCGCCGCGATTGTGGGATCCAGATAGGCATTGTCTGGCCGGATCGTCTGCAGGGCCTGGCGCAGGCCGCCGAAATTGCGCTCGCCGGACAGGCCATAGTTCAACTGCAGCGACGCCTTGATGTCCGCCGTGAGCTGATAGCTGCCATACGCGAACAGCGTGGCGTGATGATACGGTACCGCCAGCGGGGAAAAGCGCAGCGCGCCGGTGCGCTCGTCGGCGCTGCAACTGTAGCAGCCGCTGCCATAGATCGTGCCATAGTTGAAGGCCGAGACCACCCCATTGGAACCGAACTGGGTCCCGACCAGCGCATTGGCGGCAAGCGTGGAGCCGGCGCCGCCCGCACTGTTGGCGCCGATCAGGCCGCCCTGCGTGACCTGGATATTGCCGACATGATCCTTGTGAATGAAAAGTGGCTGGCTGCCGCCGATGGCGTAGGCGGGATTCTGAACCAGGCTGGTGCCCTTCCACCAGTCCGCCTGTCCCAGAAATACGGAATCGGGGCTGGTGGTGTAATTGCCGCTCAGCACCAGATGGCCACGGCCGCCGGCGAAACTGGTGCCCCAGGCGCCTTCCAGCGCCATTTTCCGCTGATTGATCTCGGTCGCGCTGCCCAGGGTCGCATTGGCCTTGGTGCCCTCGAACTCTTTGTCCAGGACCAGATTGACGACGCCGCCGACAGCGTCGGAGCCCCAGGCGGCCGATGCGCCGCCGGTCACGACATCGACGCGCTTGATCAGCGTCACGGGCAGGGTGCTCAGGTCGACGCCGCCGCCCAGCAAGTTTGACGACACGACCCGCTGACCGTCGAACAGCACCAGGGTGCGTCCTATTCCCAAGTTGCGCAGGCTGACCGTATCCAGCCCTGCGTCGCCCTGGCTGACATCGATGGCGTTGCCGCCATTGTTCAGGGACGGCGAAGCGCCCATCGCGGGCATTTCGCGGATCAGGTCGCCAATGTCGATTTTGGCGTCCCGCTCGATCTTCTCCAGACCGATCTCGGTCACCGCCGTGGGGGCTTCATATCCCTTGAGCGAGATGCGGGAAGTGGAGACCACCACCGTCTCCGTTGCCTCGGTGACGTCCTGCGCCAAGGCCGGAATGGGGGCCGCGAGGGCAGCAGCCGTGAGCAGGAATGGCCGCATCGAACGCAAAACGGACATGACAGGTCTCTGGGACTATCTCTGGAACCAGGGCCTGTCTTACGCGCCGATGATGAATCAATTGACACCCGAGTACGGTTTTCAGCCGGTAAAACCCGTCAAGGACTTTTCAATTACCGATTCATCGTGCTTATGCGACCAAAGACCGCATAACGCGCATTCTCCGCATGTTCGGAAAGGTCATGGTTGGCGCATCCGAACACATTTACGACACGGAGTTTAAAGACGTTGCGCAAACGCTTGCGCGGGCCGGGTTTCTCGAATTAAACGCTGTGTCCCGGTTTACCGTACAGGCCCCTTCGCATCAGGACGGTTCATGATCAAAGGCACCATTAAGTTCTTCAACAAGGCGAAGGGATTCGGCTTCATCACGCCGGATGACGGTTCCAGGGACGTGTTTCTTCCCCCCGTGACGGTGACGGCGACGGGTGCAGCCCGGCTCAAGACTGGCCAGCGCGTGACCTTTGAAGCCGAGCCCGATGTAAAGGGCCCCAAGGCCGTGAAGCTGCTGCTTCTCGACGAAGCGCCCAGGGAGGTGTCGAGGGAAGTTGCCGCGCCGGCGGCCCGGGGCTCGAACGTCGCGCTCTATTACGACTCGGCCTCGGACGATTTCGAGGACGTGCTCGAGGCATTGAAGACGGCAGGGCATCAGCCACGTCTGGTCGACTATGCCGTCACGCCGCCGACACAGGACCAACTCAAGCGGTTGGCGATGATGCTGCGGGAGGTGGATCAGAGCCTGGTCCGCCGCTACGACCATCTCTTCCTGGAGCTGCAGCTTGATGACCGGTTCATCAGCGAGAGTGATTTCTGGACCGCGATCGTCGAGCACCCCGTCCTGATAAACGGCCCGGTGGTGGTGGCGGGCAATCGTGCCCGCATCTGCAAGACGGCCGGCGAAGCGCGCGCTTTCCTGGGGATGAACGGAGAAGCGGGGGATCCCAGGCCCAAGACACTGTCGCCGCGCATGATGGCGATGATCACCGGTGGTCCGGTGCCAAGCCGTCCCGTCGTGGAAGAGGTGCGCAAGGCAGAGCAGCCAGCGCCCGCGCCATCTGCGGCCTCGGTGAAAGCCGAAGCAAAGGTGGAAGCAAAGCCAAAGGCAAAGAAGGCCCCGCCCCGCAAGGCTGCGGCTCCCGAGAAGCCCGCCAAGGCCAAGAAAAAAGAACCCGCCGCCAAGAAGCCGGTGAAGGCGAAAGCTGCGCCCAAAAAGGGCAAGAAATAAAACCGCTCGCCTGGCAGCGATGCGTTAGTCGCCGCCGCCGCGACCGGTCTGGTAATAGTGGAGGCTGGGCGGGCGCGGCGTGATGGCAAGGCGCGTGCCCATGCCGGTGCCGGCCGCAAGAGCCCGGTGCCAGCGTTCTTCCGGCGCAAAGACGATGTCGCCGAACTCCGACTTGATCAGCGGTTCGCCCTCGATCAGGAATTCTTCCTTGCCTTCCATGATTAGCCAGAACTCCGCGAAGTTTTCATGAAAGTGGCCCCAGCTTGTATCCGGCGGTGTCGGCACACCCTGTGAGCGGATGATGTTGGCCCAGGTGTGGTCGTCCTTCACCGCACCGCCGCCCTTGCCGCCCGCGGCGACGATATCCTTCTCGAAATCCACATAGGGCTTGTTGGTCTCGTCATATTTGCCCCGGCCGGTATAGTCGGCCTTGATGAACTTCATGCCTTTGGCGGGCGCGGGTGTTTCGCTGACCGGATAGCTGGGCGTTTCGCCGGTGGGCGTTACCTCGAAGCGCAGGGACGGTTCATTGCCCACCGTCTCCATGCTGTAGGGCACGCGATAGGGCACCTGCACCAGAAAGCCCTTGGAGGCGACGAAAGGCTCGACGCCGTCGATCGTCACTCGCATCTGGCCGGACACGACAACCCAGTAGATGCGATCATCGGCCCAAAAGAGTGTCTTGGTCTTCTTGCCCGGGGCCATGGAAATATATTGCCCGTGGAAGTCGCGGGTCAGCACTTCGGTCTCGGCCCAGTCGCTCTCGCCGCGATGGCGGGCGAGGATATCGACGAATTTCTTGAGCGGCTTGTTGGGCGCCGTGAAAGGCGCGGGCTTGATCGGAACAGGCGCCCAGGCGGTGAGGGGCGCGCCTTGCGTTATCTGCAATGATGCCGCCAGGCCAAGGCCGGCCAGCGCCGCGGTCAGCGTCATGGAATGGATTTTTCTCATCTTGCGTCTTCCCCCTTGAACATGTGCTTCACTCGGCCGGCTCGACCTTATAGGTGGCCGCTTCGCCTTTTATCTTGAGATTCAGGCTGCCCAGCGCGCCATGGGTGATGCGAACCTGATAGTTTGCCGCCGGCTTCTTCCAATGCGCCAGGTTGGTGTCACCAGAAAGCTGCTGCCAATGCTGACCATTGGCAAGTACGATGGTGAATATGCCGTAGTGATTGAATTCATAGGAACTCATTTGCACCCAGCCTGCCGAGGGCAGGGCCGCCTTGGCGGGTGCGGGTTGGAGGCTTGGCTTCATTGAGGCGAGCACCGGGGCGGCCACCTGTGGCGCCGGCGACAGACCAAGCTGCGCGCGGACGGGCGCCGCTGCGGCGTAGTAGCAGTTCAGCCATTGCCGCTCATCGGCAACGTCCTTGCACTGCAATGCATTGGCCGTCGTCTGATAGCGGGGATTGAGATCACCCGTTGGCGCACTGGTTGGGGGGCTTTGCGCCAGCCGCACCTGAGTCGGCGACGCCGGTATCATTCCGAGCGCGGCTCTCACTGGTTGAGCGGCGCCATAATAGCAATCCAGCCAGATACGCGTATCGCCGATTGCGGCGCAACGAAACATGCCGGCGACCACATCATCCCGTGTGCGCGCGCTCACAGGACAAATTGTCAGCAGAAGGCCGGCGGCGGCCAAAAGCCAAACTTTTTTCGGCGGTTGATTACAAAAGCAAGGCGAGAATTTGGTTATCTGAGTCATTGATCCCGTTTGCGGTGCGGCATTGATTTTCCCCAACTCATCTACATTACACTTTGGGAAGAATTTTCGTTAGGCGGGTCCCCAAAGCAAGCATATGGTTTTTCTAAAGGCAGGAAAAATGCCTGCTTAACAAGAACATTCAGACGGGGAAAACCATGAAAAATCTGCACACCCAGCTCAAGGCTGGTGGTTCGACCTTTGCGCTTGTCGCTGCCTCCTTCTTTGCCCAGGCCGCCCAGGCACAGAACGGACCGGTGGAAACTCCCGTGGAAGCGGTGACTGTCACCGGCACCAGCATTCGCGGCCTTGCACCGGTCGGCTCCAATCTGATCACGGTCGACCAGCAGGCGATTTCCGACGTTGGCGCCGTGACAATCAGCGAAGTGCTGGCGAATGTGCCCGCCATCACCGGCATGGGCAATAGTGGCCGCGGCTCGAATGGCAATGGCGGCGCCGGCGCCTCGGTCTATATTCACCAGATCGGCGCCAGCGCGCAGAACAGCACCCTGGTCCTGATGGATGGGCACCGCCTGCCGGTGGCGGGATCGGGCAACGGTAATCCGGTGGTGGACCCCAACATCGTTCCCCAGACCATGCTGGAGCGTGTGGAAGTCCTGGCCGACGGCGCCTCCTCGGTCTACGGCTCCGACGCCGTGTCGGGCGTCGTGAACTTCATTACCCGCAAAAGATTTGACGGACTGGAGCTGCACTATCAGCTCCAACATGAGCACGGCGCGGCCATCGGCCAGTATGGCAGCATCCTGGCAGGCGAAAGCTGGGACAAGGGCGGCTTCATTGCCACCTATAGCTACAGCTTCGAAGACAATATCAAGGATACGTCTCTTCCGCAGACCAATCCGCTGATCCAGCCGCAGCGCGCCATTGCCGCGGGCATTACAGGCACCACCGGCGGTTCGACGTCCCAGGGAAATTTCTTTTGCAGCCCTGCCACCGTGCAGCCAAACGGTGCGGGCAATGTCTATCTCAGCCCGCAGGGCACCACTAACGTCGCCAATTCGGTGGCCAATGCGCCATGCTCGCAATGGCAATATGCCGACTATGTGCCGTCCGAGATCCGGCAAAACGCGATGATTAAAGTCACGCAAGAACTGTCCAGTTCAATCGTCCTGGAGGCGGACGCTTTGTGGGAATCGCGCAAGGCCACCAATAACGTCTCCCGCGGTACGCTCCAGGCCACGGCATTCGGCGCGGGGGCCCAAGCCAATCCCTTCTATGTCAACCCACCCGGCGTGACGGCGACCCGGCAGACCATTCGCTACGATTTCAATCAACTGCTGGGACCGGGCGCCTATTCCCAGTTCGGCGATGACGAACTGCTGGGCGATGCGACCCTCTCCTGGAATGTCGATGGCAACTGGAACGTGGACGTCCTGGTTTCGGCCGGCCGGTCCGACAGCTATGTCGGCCAGAACCACGGCGTGGTGAACCAGGGCATGGTGACCTTGGCGCTCAACGGCACCAACCAGACCAGCGGCACCTTGCCGACCGGCGCGACTATCAACTCGACCTCCATCCCCGGCCTTCAGACGACCATAAACCAGCTGCCACTGACCCCTGCCAACGCTTTGGATGTGTGGAATCCGGCCGCCACCAATCGTACCTCGGCGGCCACCCTGGCGGCGCTGGTGGCGCCCCAGGCGAATACCAATCTCAATCACGGCGTCAACGCCTTCGAACAGTTCCGCATCAATGTGAACGGCACGCTGTTCGAGCTCCCGGGCGGCGCGGTCAAGGTCGCGGGCGGCGTCGAGCAATTCAACAGCTCGCTCTACAACTACATCCTCAATCCGCAGAATGCGGGGCCATCTTCAGTCAGCTCGAACTTCCAGCAGTTCAATTTCGGACGCCTGGTGACGTCGGAGTTCGCCGAAGTCGATATCCCGCTGGTCGGGCCCAGCATGAATATTCCCTTCATGACCAAGTTCGAGCTGGATGCCTCGGTCCGTCATGACGATTACAGCGATGTCGGCAAGACCACCAACCCCAAAATCTCCTTCAACTGGGACACGATTGACGGCCTGCGCATCCGCGGCAGCTGGTCGACGTCTTTCGTAGCTGTCGCACTCGAGCACGACATTTCCAACGGCCAGGTCGCCAATGCGAGTGTGACCTCCGGCACCCCGGGCGTGCTGCCGGTTGCGCAGTTCCCGGGCGTGGCCAGGCTCGGCATCGCCGGCTGTACCGCCGCTTCGCTGACCTGCGACACCAGTTCGTTGCAAGGCCTCAACAGCAGCGGCAACACCCAGAACATGAAGCCGGAAAGAGGTCATGGTTGGACCCTGGGCTTCGACTATGCCCCGTCCTGGCTACCGGGGTTCAACACGAACCTTACCTATTGGCATGTCACCTATCTTGGTGGCGCGACCGCGGCCACGCCGCAGATCGACGCCTTCAATCCGCTGCTCAACAACCGCATCACGGTTCTGTCGCCGGATGTGACGGGCAATGGCACGCCTTGCGCCACCGCGGCCCAGATTGCGGCGTTCATCGGCACGGCACCAGTCAACACCATCATCCCGGCCTGCGTCTCGACCTTCACCAACACGGCAACCGACAATCTGATCAACTTCTGGGCCTCGGGCATCGACCTGACGGTGGGTTACCGGTTCGATTCCGATTTCGGCACCTTTACGATCGAAGACAGTCTCAGCCAGCAGACCCAGTTCCTGCAGGGCTTCGGCCACACGCCGCCGCCCTCGGCCTACCGCTTCGAGGTGATCAACACCGTAGGTCTCAACACCACCTTCCCCAATGTGGGCACGCAGATGCGCGGCCATCTGGGCTGGGCGCTGGATCCGTTCACCGCCGACATCTATGTGAATTATGTCGGTCCCTACACCAATGTCAGCAGCACGGCGACCACGGTGATCGGTTCGACCAACGGCATCTTCAACGGCACCGGCGGCGATCCCGTGGATGCCTGGACCACCCTGGACATCCATCTGGGCTATACGTTCGAGACCGGCTTCATGGGCAGCGACAATGTCTCGCTCACGGTGAGAAACCTGCTCAACAGTTCGCCGCCCTTCTTCAACGGCACCCAGGGTTCGAACGGCACCTTCGGCTTCGACGCCTATGTCAGCAATCCGATCGGGCGCATTATCGAAGTCGGCTATACTGCCAAGTTCTGATCGCGTGTTCCTATCCCGCCGCCCTGACCAGCGGCGGGATGGCTAGCTCCGCTGTTTCTGTCTTCGCCCGAAGAGCAGGGTGACATTGATGCGGCGGTTTTCGTAGCCGGGCTTGAAATGAATGGCGTCGGTCTCGTGAAAGAGATCGGAATCGAAGATGACGGCGCGGTTGGCGCGATAGGGGATAGTCACCGCCTTCGCGTTGCTGGCGGCCAGGAAAGACGTGATGTCGTCTTCGGCCGCATTGTACCTGGCGAAATTCCAGTCCAGTGGTGCCGCCGCATCCCACACCAACAGGCCGCCATGGCCGGGATCGAGATTGGCCTCGTCGGGGGTGATCCAGAAATTGACGTTCACGGCCGCGAAGTCGGCATGCTTTTTAATGCCATTGAGGCTGCTGTCATATTTGAAGGCCCAGAAGTGCAGCAGCGGGTAATCCTCGATGATGGCCGGATAGACCGCACGCAGTTCCTCGGCGATCTGGGCGAGCAGGGGTGGGGCAAAGCCATGTTCGGGAAAGGCGCCCAGATAGCCGCCGTCATAGACCTGGCGCCAGACCGTGGAGTCCAGGCAGAAGCGGCGCAGTTTGCCCAGCGCTTCCGGGGTCAGGAGATCGTCGATCACCACGATCTGGGGCTGGGCGGAGCGCCATAGGGCACTGATCTCCGCGATCTGGTTAGCGGGATTGACGGCCGGGCCGGAAATCCGGCTGCCGTCGCCCAGATGAAACTCCGCCGCCGCTTCTCCCAGCCAGGCCCGCTGTTCCTCGTCATGCCGCAGCTTGTGCGCTGGAAAAGTGGAAGCCGGTGCATCCGCCTGTTTCAGGCGCGCGAGTTCATTGAAGACAGCCAAGCCTTCCTGGGGCCGATGGCTTTCGCACAACAGAACGCCCAGATGCTGGCGGGCCTCGCGAAAATCCGGTTTCAGCGTCAGCGCCTTGTTGAAATGTGTCTCCGCTTCCTCGAGACGGCCCTGTTTCTGCAGGACATAGCCCAGATTGCTGTGGGCTTCCGCATTATCGGGGCGGGCCGCGATCGCCTGGCGGCAGAAGGCCGCCGCTTCATCCAGCTGCTCCAGTTCGCCCAAAGCGGCGCCCAGATTGCTGATGGCTTGCGCATAATTCGGTTTGGCCTGAAGCGCGCGGCGGAAGGCGCCTTCCGCGTCTTGGGGCTTGCCCTGCCTGAGCAGCAGGCAACCCAGATTGTTGTGCGCTTCCGCATAGGCGGGCGCGGCGGCGATGGCCTTTTCGAATGCCGTCTTGGCCTCGTTAAAGCGGCCGGCGCCCAGACAGGCTTGTCCCATATTGTTATGGGCCTCGTGAAAGTCGGGTTTGAGGGCGACGGCGCGGCCATAGGCCTGGATGGCGTCGTCTGCTTGTCCCAGGCGCAGAAAAGCATTGCCCAGACTGTTCAGTGCTTCCGCATAATCGGGTCGTAGCTTGAGGGCCTGCTGATAGCAGGTCACGGCTTCCTCCAACCGGTTCTGGAACGCCAGGATATCGCCGGCCAGGCAATGGCCCCGGGCATAATCGGGCTTGAGTTCCAGCCCGCGCCGGCAAGCTGCCAAAGCCGGCTCCAGCTGGCCGCGAAGCATCAGGCACATGCCAAGATTGACATGCACCTCCGCCCGGTCGGGGCGCACAGCCAGCACCTGACGATAAAGCTGTTCGGCCTCGGCGAAGCGTCCCGCTTGATGATGCTTCAGCGCCTCCCGCAAGGTCGCGTCGGCCGGGACGGAGCGCGGAGTTGCCGCCGGCGTCCGCCCAGCTTCAGGGGCGAAGGCAAGCTCTGCATGGCGGCCAAAAAGGGAAAAGGCTTCATCCAGCCGTCCCTGTTCTTCCAGCGCCATGGCCAGATGCTTGTAGCCCTCGGCATAGTCGGGGGCCAGGCGCAGCGCCTCGCGATATTCCGCTTCCGCTTCGGTGAGGCGTCCCTGCTCGCGCAACGCATTACCAAGGGCATTGTGCGCCTCTGGCCGCGCGGCATTGAACTGCACCGCTTTGCGGGCCATCGCCTCGGCCTCTGGCAGGCGGCCCTGCTCGAAGAAAAGCGCCGAGAGATTGACATGGGCATCGGCATTGTTCGGAACGTGGCGGATGGCGGCGCGGAACGCGTCTTCCGCCTCCTGCAGGGCGCCCAGTTTGAGCAGCGCATTGCCCAGCCCGTTCTGGGCTTCGGCATAGCCGGGCGCAAGTGCAATGGCGCGGCGGAACGCATCCCGGGCTTCCGCGAACAGGGACTTGCGCAGATAGACCTGACCGAGATTGGCCTGGGCCTGGACAAAGTCGGGCTTCAGCTTGATGGCGGCGCGATAGGCATTGGCCGCGCTTTCAATGTCGCCCAGCAACATCCGGACATTGCCCAGATTGTTGTGCGCTTGCGCATGGTCGGGATTGAGCTTGACGGCGCGGCCATAGGCTTCGGCCGCCTCGGCATATTTCCGCTGCATGCTGAGAACGTCGCCCAGATGGGCATGCGCCTTGCCCAGGTCGGGCCGTGCCGCCAGCGCCTGGCGCAGGGACTGTTCCGCCTCGCCATATTTGCCCTGACCCATCTGCGCCAGCGCGCAGTTCAGGCGTATCTCGGCCATGTCGGGCCTGAGCGCCAGTATCTGCCGGTAGATGGTTTCGGCCTCGGCAAGGCGTCGCGCCTGATGAAACATGACAGCTTCGCGCAACTTGGCGTCCAGCGTGGCAACACCTTGCGACATGCGGCTCCCCTTGGCCGCCAAGTCTAGCGGGGAAGGATGGTCCAGACCACCGCCCGGCGCCGGCGGCGCTTCGTTGACAGCCGGTCTGCAACCCGAAAAGATTGCACAAAATACGCGCCCGGCGCCCGCGCTTCCTGTGGTTGTACGACCCGGAAGCCGAAGGTCAGAACCGGGCAGAAGGTTTGAAAGGGGACGTCGTGGTTTGGAGATTTGTTTCGCCGGCACTGATGGTGCTGGCCGTCTGCACAACCAGCAGCATCCCGGCATTTGCGGCTGAGAATTATCAGACCAATATCGGGCCCACGCCGCTGGATGGATCGAACAGGGCCAATGTGCTGGGGCGTGGCTCGGTGCTGGCGACCCTGGACGGAACCAAATTCACGCTTCACGGGACCTTCTCCGGACTGGCGACGCCCGCCACCGAGGCGCATCTTTGCATGGGCTCCGTGATGGGCGGAACGGGCCCGGCCATATACGATGTCACCGTTACCCAAGCGCAAAGCGGCCAGGTTTCCGGCACGGTCACGCTGACACCAGAACAAGTCGCGGCCTTGAAAGCGGGCAAGATCTATCTGCTGCTCGATAGCCAGAAAGCGCCCAAGGGAAACCTGTGGGGCTGGTTTCAGCCGGCGCACAAGACGGTCGGGCCCAATGTGCCCGAATATGGGCACTGGTACATTCCGAACATTCTCAAAGACGACAACACGGCCCGGAAAAAGCCGCAGGGTTAGAGCTGCGGGAAACCGGACCATAGAGGCGCATGATGAAAGACAGAACAAAAAGGCTCGCGCGCAGAACCATGGCGGCTGGCATGACGGCGAGCGCGGCCATCGCGATCGCGGCAATCGGGGGCTGGCACGCTCTGGCGCAGACCGCGGCCAAGCCGGGACCATTCACAGACGCGCAGGCGCAAGCCGGCCAGGCCGCTTATGCGCAAAATTGCGCCAAGTGCCATGACAGCGGCGAGGCGCCGCCACTGACGGGCGCCGGATTCCTGAATGTGTGGGCAAGCCGCTCCACGCATGATCTGTTCGCCCGGGTCAAGGACACGATGCCGGTCGACAATCCCGGCTCCCTGAGCAACGAAACCGTTGTTCCGATCATCGCCTGGCTTCTGAAGAACAATGGCATTGCGGCAGGCACGACAGCCTTTACGCCGACAACAGCGGTGGCGATCAACACCATCGCGCCGGGCGAGGCACCGCAGCAGGCCGCGCAAGCCGGAGGCGGCCGGCGGCGGGCAGGCGGTGCGGATGCGGCTTCTGCCACGGGCGGTCCACTCAGCGCCGATGCCGAGCTGCGCCGCGGCAATATTGTGTTTCGGACCGGCATCACCGTCGAGGGCACGGCCGCCCACTACACGCCCATTACCGAAGAGATGATGGTTCATCCGCCGGCGGCAGACTGGCTGATGCATTATGGCAATTATGCGGGCTGGAGCCATTCCCCGCTGAAACAGATCACCCCCAAGAACGTCCAGAATCTGCAGCTTCGCTGGGTCTGGTCCATGGACGATGGCGAGCGTCAGCAGATCACGCCCTTGGTGCATGACGGCGTGATGTTCGTCTCCAACAACATCACCAACCGGGTCCAGGCGCTGAATGCCAAGACCGGGGACCTGATTTGGGAAAATACCTTGGGGCCGCGGCTGGCGGGCCAGCAGAACGCCACCCGCACCATGGCGCTTTATGGCAACAGGCTGTTTTATCCGGCCACCGACGCCAATCTTTATGCGCTGGATGCGCGCACCGGCAAGATCGACTGGAAGATCAAATTTTCCAGTTACGGCAACGACAAGATCGGCGGCCTGATGGTGGCCGATGGCAAGATCATCGCCGGCCTCGGCCGCTGCGACGAGCGCGCGCTGGCGGATCGCTGCTTCATCGCGGCCTATGACGTCAATGATGGCCATCAGATCTGGAAATTCTCGACCGTCGCTTATAGCGGCGAGCCTGGCGGCGACAGCTGGGGTACCCTCACCAATGATCAGCGCACCGGCGCCGATGCCTGGATACCGGGCACCTACGATCCCAAGCTTGGGCTCACCTATTGGGGCACCGGCCAGGCCAAATCGGGCGCGCGGGGGATTGGCGACCAGCTCTTCAGCAATGCCGTGGTCGCTCTGGACGTCAAAACCGGCAAGCTGAAATGGTATCACCAGACCGCGCCCGACGAGAATCTCGATCTCGACGAGGTGTTCGAGAAGGTGCTGGTGGACCAGGGAGAGCAGAAGACCCTGCTCTCGGCCGGCAAGAAAGGTATTCTCTGGAAGCTCGACCGGGCGACGGGGAAGTTTCTCGATTATGTTCCCGCGGTCTTTCAGAATGTTTTCGTCAACATCGACCGCGTCACGGGCCGCGGCACCTATCGGCCGGACATTCTCACCTCCAAGCCGGGTGATACGCGTCCGTCCTGTCCCAGTCCGGCCGGCGGCAAGAACTGGCCGGCGTCAAGCTATGTTCCTGAGAGCGATCTGATCATCTTGCCGCTCGACCAGATCTGCGTCGCCTCCGGGTCCATGGCGGGCAATTACGAAGCGCCCGCGTCGGATGGCTATATCGCGCGCATGAGCGCCTATCGGGCGCGGGATCTCAAGCCGGTCTGGACCTTCCAGCAGCGGGCACCCTTCCTGACCAGCGCCATGACCACGGCGGGCGGGGTCGGTTTTGTCGGTGACTGGGACCGCACCTTCCGGGCGTTTGACCTGAAAACCGGCAAGACCTTGTGGAGCACGCGGCTGGGCACCACCGCGCAGGGATACCCGACCACCTTCAGCGTCGATGGCGAGCAGTTCGTTGCGGTTCCCACCGGCTACAATGGCGGCAGTCCGGAAGTGAGGCCGGTGACCTTGCTGGCCTTTGAACGCAATCGTCCTTATTCGGGGCATGCGGTGTATGTCTTTGCCTTGCCGAAAAAGCAGCATTAGGCACTACGGCGCTCCCGCCGTCAGCGGACGCGCCGGACCTTGTACAGGACACCGCTTTTGAGAACGCGGAAGTTATAACTGCCGAACATGCCGCGACTGATCGCGACGGCGTAGCTGGCGGCAGGTTTGTCCCAGTCCGCGGTACGATCATCGCCCGCGATCTGCTGCCAGACCTGACCATTGTCGAGCGTCACCGTGAACAGGTGATTTCTGTCGAACTGGTAGTCAGCCATGCGCGCCGCGACGGAAGCTGGCTGTTTCACCGGTTTGGGCGTCAGGCCGAAGTCGGAAGCCGGCGGCGTGACAGGACGGGGCAGGGCTGTCTTGGCGGAGGAAGAAAGCCCCAATCTTGTCCTTACCGGTTCCGCGGCCGCATAAAAACAGGTGAGCCAGCCGCGGCCCGCGGCGGTGCGATTGCATTCCAGCGCGGACCGCACGACGTCGTCGCGCAGTTCCATGTCCTGGCTCGGCGCCGTGCTTGCCGGGGGCGCCGCAACCAGTCTGGCTTGCGCGGCGGGAACCGGGGGCATGCCCAGTGCCAGGCGCGCGGGTTGCGCGGCGCCGTAATAACAGTCCAGCCAGGTCCGCAACTCGCCGATGGCCGCGCATCGCAGCGCCCCGGAAAGCACCTCATCCTGCGGCCGGGCGGCCGCCGGGCCAATACCGAGAGCCAGAAGCAAAATAAGGCCGGCCGCGTACGGGAAGTGGTTGATCTTGCGCCCGCTTTGTTGCGGGGCCGCCGCGGCGCGCCGGTGACCGCCGCTGTCATCTTCTCTCATCTGTTGAGAGCGAATACCAACTGTCATTTTGACACTCGAAAGGCTGCGGGCCCAGTTTTCCGATCAAGAGTCAGGCCGCCAGAAGCCTGCCGCTGAAAGATCCGTGCGGAGATCAATAAGAAGAAACAGTAACAGGGGAAAACGGCCATGAACAACCTGACACGGCAACTCAAGCTGGGCGGCTCCAGCCTTGCTCTCATCACCGTCGCTACGCTCTCGCCAAGCCTGGCGCAGGCGCCTGCGCAGGGTGCTCCGGTCGAAGAGGTGACGGTCACCGGCACCAGCATTCGCGGCGTCGCGCCGGTGGGCGCCAATCTTGTCACGGTCGGCCAGCAGGATATCCAGAAGCAGGGCGGCCAGACCCTGGACGAAGTGCTCAAGCAGGTTCCCGCGCTATCGAACATGGGCCAGGTAGGCCAGGGTCAGCACAACAGCACTTATTTCTCGCCCAACATCCACCAGCTGGGCGCCAGCGCTTCGGGTTCGACCCTGGTGATCATGGACGGCCTGCGCTTCCCGCTCGGCGGTACCAGTCACTCTCAGCCCGATCCGTCCATCATTCCCACCATCGCCATCCAGCGCGTCGAGGTTCTGGCCGACGGGTCTTCCTCGATCTATGGCTCGGACGCGGTGGCGGGTGTGATCAACTTCATCACCCGCACCAACTATGATGGCCTGCTGCTGCAGGGCGAAGGCGGCGGCGCCAATGACTATGTGAAATACAATCTGAGCGCGCTGGCGGGAAAGACCTGGGAAGGCGGCGGGGCGCTGATGGCGATCCAGCATTCCTATATCAGCGACATTCCGTTTCCAACGCGGGTGTCGACGCAGAATTTCATTCCCTTCGGCGGCACCAACCAGCGCAGCTTCAACTGCTCTCCGGCAACCATTCAGCCGACCGGCAATGCCAACATCTTTCCGTCGGCCACGGCCACCGCGACCATCGTGAACGCCCAGGCCAATGCACCTTGCGATCTGATCAGCGGCGATTATCTGCCCAAGGAGACGCGCGACAATCTGTTTGCCAAGTTCACGCAGTCATTCGGAAAGTTCACGATCTCAGCGACGGGCCTGCTCGCCAACCGCAAGGACGTGACCTATTCCAGCGCCGGAACGCTTACAGCCACAGCGTTCGGCACCGGCGCCCAGGCCAATCCCTTCTACATCAATCCGCCCGGTGTGACCGCCACCTCCCAGACGGTGCGCTACGACTTCAGCAAGCTGATCCCGCAGAACATCGCCCCGCAAGGCGCATCCACCATGTATGGCAGCGTCAACCTGAACTACCAGGAGGACGCCGGCTTTTTCAAAGGCTGGGATGCCAATTTCTGGCTGGTGACGGCGCAGGACAACGCCTATGCGGATACCTATAACGGCTTCTGCAACAGTTGCGCCCTGCTGGCCTTGAACGGGACGACCCAGACCAGCGGCTCGACCACCACGCCTTCCATCGTGGGAACGACGTTGACGGCCACGCAGTTGCCGCTGACACCCGCCAATGCCTTGGATGTGTGGAATCCGATCGGCAGCAACCGGACCTCGGCCGCAACGATCAGCCGACTTGCCAGTTTTAACGCCACCACCCAACAGTTGGACTCCTTCACGCAGTACAAGCTGTCCGCCAGTGGCCCGCTGTTCACCTGGGCCGGCGGCGAGGTCAAGGCTGCCATCGGCGGGGAAGCGGTCAGCTATGCCACGGTGCAGAAGGTCACCAAGACCAACGCCACTGGCCCATCCTCCTTTGGTTCGGGGTTCAGCGTCTTCCACTTCCCCCGCTCGGTGCGGTCGGTGTTCGGCGAGTTGGATATCCCGATCATCTCGCCGGAGATGAATGTTCCGCTGATCAACAAGTTCGAATTCGACGTCTCCGGACGCTATGACAATTATTCCGACGTAGGTGACACGTCCAATCCCAAATTCGCCGCCGACTGGACTGTCATCCCGGGACTGAAACTCCGCGGCAGCTATTCCACATCGTTCGTGGCGCCGCAGACCGACAGCATCGGCGACCCCAGCCAGAACTACCGCGCGGCCTATGGCGGCGCCGGCTCCTTCGCCACGCCGACCTCCTTCCCGACCGCCCTTTATCCGGGGACGGCCGGCGTGCTGCCGGGCTGCGCGGCCGGCGCCGCGACCTGCCAGGTCGGTACGGCGACGACGCAGGGCATCACCCTGCAGCGGGGCATCGGCCCCAGTGCCCAGCCGCAGAAGGGCAACGGCTATACGCTGGGCGTGGACTGGGCGCCCGAGTTCCTGCCGGGCTTCAGTGCGAACGTCACTTTGTTCGATGCCCACTTCAAAGGCGCGGTGACCTCGCCGAACGCCAGCGTGCTGCCGCAGGTTCCGTCACTGAACTATCTGTTCCAGATCTGCCCGACCGGCTGCAGTGCGGCCCAGGTGTCGGCGGCGCTGGCGCCTTATCCCACTTTGAACAGCGCCATCCCGGCCACGGTCTATGTGATTGACGACCAGAGCCAGAACAATATCGAAAATCTCCGTGCCCAGGGCCTGGACATCGCCATCAGCTACGATTTCGACACCGACAGCCTGGGCCATTTCCACCTGGGCACCGCCATCACCGAATTCCTGCAGTACGACATCTCATTCGGCTATCCGGTGGAAGGCCCCACATACAGCCTGCTCAATACCGACGGGCAGACATCGCAGTTTCCGGAAATCCAGCACCAGTCGCGCACCAACATCAGCTGGGTTTACGACAATCTGGAAGCCGACCTGTTCATGAACTTCACCGGCTCCTACCGCAACTGGGCGACGCCGGCCACTCCGCTGACGCGCGACGCCAACGGCAATCCCAATGGCGGCGGCGACAAGGTGGACGCCTATGCGACTTTCGACGCCCATCTTGCCTACAATTTCTCGGAAGGCTTGCTGGCGGGCGATCAGATCTATGTCACCATGACCAATATCGGCGACAACCATCCGCCCTTCTATAACAGCCAGGGCCAGGCCTCGATCACCGGCACCGACGACTTGGTCACCAATCTGATCGGACGTCTGACGGTCGCGGGCTTCCGTCTCAAATTCTGAGGCCCGCTTCTGCTCTTATCTGAGCCTCCGGCCTTCGGGCCGGAGGCTTTTTATTGCCGGGAACGTAACCTAGCATGGCGTGTATCGGGGGCAGCATGAAGTTCTGGTCCAGGGATCAAGATCCGAAATCCCGCATCGTGGATGTCGGCTGGGTCATCGATCCCAGCCGCGAGGCGACCTTCATCTGGGACGCGCCGCACAAGCTTCCGGTTCCTGAAGGTCATACCAATCATGCCAAGGGCATTTCGAACTGCCCCGCCATGACCGATCACGAGGCCCGGCTCATCGAGGTGACCTGTCCGATCGACATCAAGCTGCGTTTTTTCCGGGATGCCCAGGGCAACCCCTCCATGGGGGCGATCGACGGCGACCAGTCCACTATCCGGCCGGCACAATTCTCGCAGATGGTTATGGCGGTTCATCCCAATGAATGGCGCCATCCGCAGCGCCCCCTGATCCAGGTCATCACGCCGCTGTTGTTTGTGGCCGACGAGCCCGTCTGGTTGACCCAGCTCCCGCCTTTCTATTCCCGGCCAAACCCGGCTTGGCCGGGCCTGATGCTGGGTGGCCGGTTCCCCATCCATGTCTGGCCACGGGAACTGGTCTGGGCCTTTGAGTGGCATGACATCAAGAGCGACCTGATCATCCGCCGGGGCGATCCCTGGTTCTATGTCAACTTCGAGACCGAAGACCCGTCGGGCCGGGTCCGGCTGGTCGAAGGCGAAATGACGGAGGACCTGCGTGCCTACACCAACGGCATGCGGGGGGTGACCAACTATGTGAGCCGCACCTTTTCCCTGTTCAACACGGCGAAATCCCGGCGCCCGAAGACACTGCTCACACCCAAAACACGATAGCGCAAATTGTGCGCCGCAATATCAACAGATGAGACCGGCATCCTGATGGGCTTGGACAAAGCCCGGTTTTCTCCTGATGATGCGGCAGGGTAGGGAGACTTGAATGGCTGTCGATAAAAGAATGTTTCTTGCCGGTGCGGCCGCGCTGGCTGTTTCTTCGGGTGCAAAGGCGCAACCGGCCAAAAAGCCGATCACCTATGGCCCGCAACGCAAGGCCACGCCGCATGGCCTAGTGAAGACCACCAAACTGTTCAAATCGCCACCGGGCTATGTCAACGCGCTGGCCTTGGCGCCGGAAGGGATCTGGCTGGGCCAGCAGAAGCTCTCGGGCAAGGCGGCTGAATCCTATCATTTGCCGGAGCCGAAAGATCTGCGCGAAGCCGCCTGGCTGGTGGACTGGAACGGCAAGTTGCTCAAGACCGTCTACACCAATTCCCGAAACACTTCCGGCATGGCCTATGGCAATGGCTGCGTCTGGATGATGGCCAACCAGGAGCCGGAAGGCGTCTTCCAGGTGGACATGAACTCCAAGGAAGTCGCCCACCGCCAGATTCCGCTGGGCCTGCCCGGACAGGACGGCGGCGGCAGCCATGGTGCGCAATGGCATGATGGCAAGCTCTGGATCGTGGCCAACCGGCCGCGCCTGATGCTGCGGGTGGATCCCAAGACCTGGGCGCCGGAAGCGGCCATCCCGATCTATGTGACCGAGGACAAGCCGCGCTGGCATGACATGACCTTCGATGCCGATGGCAATATCTGGATGGTCACCGGCAACGACTCCAAGAGCTTCAAGGAAGGCACGCCCGGCCTGGTGAAATACAACGGCAAGACCGGGGCGGTGCTCGCGACCTATGATTTCGCGCCAGGCTCCTGCGATCCGCATGGCCTGGAATTCCACAACGGCGCGCTGGTCTCTTGCGATGCCGGCATTCATCCCGGTTGGCCCAATGGCGACAGCCCCACGGCCGGCTGGATCTTCAAAATCGAGACGGTCAAAGAGGCCGTTTAAGGGAGGAGTTATGGAAATCAAAAGACGCAATTTCCTCGCCGCAGCTGCTGCCGCACCCGCGGCCGCCGTCATGCCCGCCAAAGCGCAGGTCGCCCATCCGGCCTGTCTGCCGGCCTGGTCGTCCATTCCGACGCGCAAGGCCAACAAGATCGAGGTGCTCTACAAGACCAAGAACGGTCAGCCCAACGGCCTGGCCCTGACCACCGATCCCGGCCAGATGTGGGTGCTGGACCAGGGTGCCGGGCATCAGGTGACCCTGACCAAGATCAGCGACGGCTCGACGGTGCGTGAGTTCAAGGCCGATGTGGTGGGCCCCAGCGGCCTGGTGCAGGACGGCGACACGATGTGGATCACTTCCACCCACAATTCTATCATCGTGCATTGCGACCTGAACGGTAAAACCATCGCCAAGTACGTCACGCCGGGCGCCGGCCGCATCTATGAACGTGAGGATGATCCGCCGGGCCGCCGCTCGCCGCTCAAGCCCGCTTGGCCCGACCTGAAGCGCGGCATCGGCCCGGCCATGAGCGGCAATGTCGGCAACAATACCGGCAAGGGCCTGCCGCCGGGACAGCTGCCGATGGATGCCGAAGAAGGCTCGGGCGGCACCGGCGCTCATGCCATCCTGGTGGACGGCGATTACCTGATCTATGCCTGCCCGCCGGCGCGCCAGATCTTCACCATCAACAAGAAGACCTGGAAGGTGAAAGCCACCTGGCCGGTGCCGGGCAACCGCACCCATGGCATGAGCTGGGGCAAGACCCACGACACGATCTGGTCGTCGGATTCCAACCTCAACGCTTTTTTCCGCCATGACGCCAAGACCGGCGACATCCGTGAGCGGGTGCAGCTGCCGGATGATTCGCCGGTGATCCACTGCGCCAAGCTGGTAGGCGACGATATGTATTTCTGCGACGATATGGGCTGGATCGCCCGCTTCCGCATCTGACGCTGACGGATTTTTTTGGAGCGCGGCCTCGCTATTGCGGGGCCGCGTTTTTCTCTAGCAGGTCTAGCGCCACGTCGGTGATCATGTCTTCCTGGCCGCCAACCATCTTGCGGCGGCCCAGTTCGACCAGGATTTCGCGCGTATCGATGCCGTAATCCTTGCTGGCTTTTTCCGCGTGCCGCAGGAACGAGGAATAGACGCCAGCATAGCCCAGGCTGAGGGTCTCGCGGTCCACCCGGACCGGGCGGTCCTGCAGCGGCCGCACCAGGTCCTCGGCCGCATCCATCAGGCCGAACAGATCGCAGCCATGATGCCAACCCTTGCGGTTGGCGGCGGCGATGAAAACTTCCAGCGGCGCATTACCCGCGCCGGCGCCCATGCCCGCCAGGCTGGCGTCAATGCGCCTTGCGCCGGTCTGCGCCGCGACAATGGAGTTGGCGACCCCGAGAGACAGATTGTGATGGGCATGCACGCCGCGCTCGGTGGCCGGCAGCAGCACGCGGTCGTAAGCCTCCAGCCGCGCGCGGTAGCCATCCATGTCCAGCGCGCCGCCGCTGTCGGTGACATAGACGCAATGGGCGCCATAGTCCTCCATCAGCTTGGCCTGCTGTGCCAGAGGTTCGGGT
>Ga0070665_100000707_pt1 | contig 44382 bp, 54 predicted proteins | sample KBSS13metaG_FD_65862 | JGI IMG/M metagenome (GOLD analysis project Ga0070665, IMG submission 65862) | Switchgrass rhizosphere microbial communities from Kellogg Biological Station, Michigan, USA - KBS S1-3 metaG | ecosystem: Host-associated > Plants > Roots > Rhizosphere > Soil ...
GCTGCTGGAAAAGGCCGGCGCGCGCTGCCGCCGCACTTTCGACGCCAGCGGACATAAGGCCAATCTGTTCGCCACCTTCGGTCCCGATGGCGACGGCGGCTTTGTGCTTTCGGGCCATACCGATGTGGTGCCGGTAGACGGCCAGGATTGGTCATCCGATCCTTTCAAGCCCGAAGTGCGCGACGGCCTGCTGTTCGGCCGCGGCGCGTCGGATATGAAGGGTTTTATCGGTGTCGCGCTGGCGCTGGCCTCTGATATCGGCAAAGCGAAGCTGAAACGTCCTGTTCATTTTGCCCTGTCCTATGATGAGGAAGTTGGCTGCGTGGGCGTGAAGGGCCTGCTGGACGATCTGAAAGTCCAGAAGCTCAAGCCGGCGCTGGCCATTATCGGCGAGCCCACCCTGATGAAGATCGTGGGCGCCCATAAGGGCGGCGCCAAGCTTCTGACCCGCTGCTGCGGCCGGGAGGCCCATTCCAGCGGACCGGAGAAAGGCGCCAACGCCGTGATGATGGCGGGCGAGTTCGTCACCCTGCTGGACAGCGTGTGGGACGAGCTGCGCGCCGACCAGGACCCGCGCTTCGATCCACCCCACTCCACCGTGCAGGCGACCGTGATCCATGGCGGCACCGCCGTGAACATCCTGGCGAAGGAAGCCGAGGTGACGTGGGAATATCGCTGCCTGCCGGACCGCGATCCCGCAAAGATCATCGAGCGGGTGAAGAGCCGCGCAAACGCCGAAGTGCTGCCCAAATATCAGCGCCGCGCACCGGAAGCGGCGCTGAGGACGGAGCTTCAGGCCCAGTATCCGGGTCTGACCATGGACGAGGAGTCACCCGCCATCCTGCTGGCGCGCGAATTGACCGGCGCCAACCAGGTGGAAGCGGTCGCCTATGGCACCGAAGCCGGTCACTTCCAAAGCTACGGCATTCCGGCGGTGATCTGCGGCCCCGGCTCCATCGAGCAGGCGCACCGGCCGGACGAATTTTGCGCGCTGAGCGAGTTGGAGGCCTGCGAGAAATTCCTGCGCAAAGTCATCGCGAAGGCAATTACCTGAATACATAACAAGCCGATGTTGGGGGAAATGGATATGTGGATCAGGCTTTCTCTCGCTGCTGCAGTCCTGGCCGCCGTGCCAACGCTTCTTGAGGCCCAGGAAAAAAGCGGTCCGCCGACGGCGAAGTCTCCGGGCTGGTTTTTGCAGGAGCCGGCGCACCCGGCCAAGCAGGGTTCGCAGGGCCGTGCCAATTTTGCGAGCCTGAACAAGGCGGGCGTGCCGCCCTGCTCGCACTCTCCGGTCTGTGATCCCGCCCATGGCGGCTCCGCCGACCGGGGGGCTTTGGCGCGGGTGCAGTGGCGGCAGACGATGGGATACACCTTCTCCTATCCGTTCCAGGTTTCTCCGGACGACGGCGGCTCCTATCACAGCGGCGTTCCCGCGGTCGGCACCGACTCCAAAGACAATCTCTGGGTCTTCCAGCGCAACAGCGCCGGCCACCCGCAGCTTTTCAAATATAACGCTGCGCACAAGCTGGTCCTGACGGTGCCGGAAAGCGTGCTGGGCCATCAGCAAAAGGCCCATGGCATGGCGGTCGACCCGTTCGACAATATCTGGGTTGCTGATGGTGACGGCAGCACGGTCACGGAACTGAATTCCGACGGCAAGGTCATGAAGGTCATCGGCGTCAAGAATCGCCGGGGCGACTGGAATGAAGCCAAAGGCCAGCGGCTGTTGTGGCAGCCCATGATGATGGCCTTCTCGCGAAACGGTGACGTGTTCATCGCCGAAGGCCATGCCAATGAAAGCCCCAACGACGCCGATTCCGATAATCCGGACAGCAATATCGGCGCCGCGCGCATTATTCACCTGGACCGGTCGGGCAAGTTCATCAATCAGTGGTTCGGCAACAGCGTCGGCCAGGGCAAATTCAGCATGGCCCATGGCGTGGCCGTGGATCCGCAGAACGGCGATGTCTGGATCGGCGATCGCGAACAGTATCGCCTGGTGGTCTACACCAAGGACGGCGTTTTCCGCCGCACCATCCAGATGCGCAATCTGATATGCGCGATCGGTTTCGACCGCCACGGAAATCTCTGGGTGTCCAGCGGCCAAGATGGACAGCTGCTCAAGCTGGATCGCGACGGCACGGTGCTGGGCGCGGTGGGCAATGGCGCGGGACGCGGGCCGGGACAGGCCATTGAGACCACCTACATGGCCTGGGACAAAAAGGACAATCTCTATACCGGCGACACCAGCGTGGCCCGGATCACGGAATGGTCGCCACCGAAGTGACGCCTATCAGGATGAGTTCGATCCTCATGGCGCTGAAATCACGAGACGCGCATCCTTTGAAGGTCTAGTAGCTACCTATGCCCATAACTGCGGGGAATGGCATGCTCAAAACTTGCGTGATGGCAACGGCTGCATTCATGGCACTTGCCTATCAACCATCCGCAATGGCAGCGCCAATAACCACGCAACAGAAACTTGCCATTGACGATAGTATACGTGAATGGCTGGCCCAGACGGGGGCGCCTTCCGTCTCCATCGCGGTTGTAAACGATGGCAAGATCGCCTATGCAAAGGCTTATGGAACTGCGCGCCTTCACCCAGCGGTTCGCGCCACCGCAAATACGCGTTATGTGCTTTATAGCGCAACAAAGCAGTTCACCGCCGCCGCGATTTTACTGCTTCAGCAACAAGGCAAGCTTCGGTTAGACGACAAGGTTTCGAGCTATTTTCCCGATCTTACCAGCGCCGATCAGATCACCATTCGTCAGCTTTTAAGCCATACGGCCGGTTATCACGAATTGTGGCCCGAAGATTTCATGACGATTCAGAAATCCAGGCCCATGAGCATGCTCGACATCGCAAAAGAGTGGGGAAAACAGCCGCTGGATTTCACACCCGGCAGCAAATGGATCTACTCAAACACCAACTTCATGATTGCCGCCGCAATCGCGGAAAAGGCATCGGGAAAATCGCTTCTGACGCTCTGGCAGGAAGGCATCTTTCAGCCACTGCATATGGACAGCGCCATTGACTCCGATGGCCCGCCTTTAGGCGGCAAAGATGCGGCAGGTTACACACAATATGCGGGCGGCCCGTCGCGGCTGGCTGCCAATCCGGGCGCGGGATGGAAGTCCGCCGCCGGCGGCCTCGCGATGACGGCAAGCGATCTCGCCAAGTGGGATATCAGCTTGATGAACCGCTCGCTTCTCGACCGGCAATCCTATGACGCTTTCTACACATCCGTGAAATTGAACGACGGCCGAGACAGTAACTACAGCCTTGGGCTCGGCATCTATGATGGTCACCAGCATTTCGACCTGGGACATGGCCGCCTTACGCTGGAACATGGCGGCGGCGGGCCGGGATATGTTTCAGAGAGCAGAGTTTGGCCCAACGATAAGTTCGCTATCGTTGCACTTACCAATAGCGATTGGACAAATCGCGACGATCCGGTTGATCGCGTGACCTATGTACTGTTGCCGCCCAGGGAAGAAGAAAAGAGAGCAAGGGCTATAGTTGAAGGGTTCAGGCTTGGGAAAATCGATCGCTCGCTGTTCACAGACGATGCAAACTTTTATCTGAACCCCCAAGTTCTGGCAGAGCTGAAAGCCGGCCTGGCCGGGATGGGACCGACCCGGACATTTGATCTTGAGAGCGTGTCCCCGCACAGGGACGGGCAAAGGAAGCTTTGGAAAATCGCCGCCACGCACGGCATTCTGAACGCCATCGAGTTCGACCTTCCCGATGGAAAAATCCAGGAATTTATGGTCTCGAAAGTTCAGTAGCAGAACGATCAGGTCAGCGCATCCGGCCCAATCTCGTGCGTTTTGCCGCAAAATTCACAGCGGGCGCGAATGATGCCGTCGGGATCGGCCAGGCCATGGCGTTCCTCAGCGGTGTAATTCTTCAACACCCCGGCGATACGCGAAGTATCGCAATCGCAGCGGAAGACCACCGGCTCGGGTGGCTGGACCCGCACTTCGTCCTCGTGGAACAGACGCCACAGCAGCGTTTCGGGCGATAGCGACGTATCCACCAGCTCCAGGTCTTCGACGGTTTTTAAAAGCAGTGACAGCCGCTCCCAGTCATCGCTGGCGGGCTTGGCTTCTGGCGCGGGCTCGCCCGCAGCAGCCGGCGTCATCTGCAGCATGATGCCACCGGCCCGCCAGTGAGGCTGCTTGTCGCCGGCCAGATAGAGGGGCGCGGCCGCCAGCCGGATCACGGTGGGAAGCTGTTCGGACTGGGTGAAATAGGTCTCGGCGGAGGCGCCGATCCCGTCCTGCGACAGCTCGACAATCCCCTGATAGGTCTTGCCGCCGCTCTTCGGCTCGATGGTAATGGCCAAGGCGCCCTTGCCCGCCAGCTTGTCGAAACCGGCATTTTCCAGGGCGGCAAAGCGCTCGGCGTCCAGGCGCGCAAAGCCGCGCACGCCGCGATGACGGGTCTCGTCGGCGCCGTAATAGTCAGCGGTGACCAGATCCAGTGGGCCGTCCCCTTTGGTCTGGATGGTGAGGCGCCCGTCCAGTTTGAGCGCGGTGCCCAAAAGGGCGCCCAGTGCCACCAACTCGCCCGTCACCCGCGCCGCCGGTTCCGGCAGGGCATGGGCGGAAAGGGCGCGGGCGGAACTTGCGTCCAGCCGCACCAGGCGGCCGCGCACGCCGGCCTTGGCGATATCGAACGGCAGGACGAAATCGCCATAGGGCGAGTTGGAATCCATTTTGTCAGGCATGTCCGGCTATATGGCTCCGGCCCCATTGTTTTTCAACAACAGGCCTTTTTCGACCTAGGTCAGCGCCCAGGCCAGGATCGCCTTCTGCGCATGCAGCCGGTTTTCCGCCTCGTCGAACACCACCGACTGCGGCCCGTCGATCACCGCATCGGTGACCTCGTCGCCGCGATGGGCGGGCAGGCAGTGCATGAAGATGGCGTCCTTCTTGGCGCGCGCCATCAGGTCGGCGTTCACCTGATAGGGCTTGAGCAGGTTCTGCCGCTTGGTGGCATTGTCGTCGCCCATCGAGACCCAGGTGTCGGTGACGACGCAATCAGCGCCTTCCACCGCCGCCTCGGCATCGGTTGTGAAATGGACCAGGCCGGAAGGCGCGGCCCAGTCGCGGGTTTCCTGGTCCACCGTCAGCTCCCGGGGGCTGGCGACATTCAGAGTGAAGCCGAACTTGACCGCCGCATGGACCCACGACGTCAGCACATTGTTGCCGTCGCCGGCCCAGCAGACTTTGGCTCCGGCGATCGAGCCCTTGTGTTCCTCATAGGTGAGGACATCCGCCATGATCTGGCAGGGATGAGACCATTTGGTCAGGCCGTTGATGACCGGGACCGAGGCGTTGGCCGCCAGGTCCTCGACCATCTCGTGATCCAGCAGCCGGATCATCACCGCATCAACATAGCGCGACAGAACCCGCGCCGTGTCGGCGATGGTTTCCTCACGGGCGAGCTGCATCTCGTTGCCGGTCAGCATCAGGGCGCTACCGCCGAGCTGCCGCGCCGCCATGTCGAAACTGATGCGGGTGCGGGTGGACTGCTTGTCGAAGATCATCGCCAGCACCTTGCCGTTCAACGGCTGGTCGGTGTCGGGCGCACCCTTGGGCATTTGCCCCCGCGTCAGCTTGCGCTTTTTGGCGTCGGCAATGATCGCTTTGAGCGTGGCGCCGTCGTGATCCGACAGGTCCAGGAAATGCCGGGGCTTGTTGGTGGAGAAGGGGGCATTCATTGGGCGGCTGCCTTCTCTGCTTCGAACCCCGAAGCAGTCTTGTTGAGCAGATTGAGGCCTTCGCGTGCTTCCTCCTCGGTCAAGGTGAGCGGCGGCAGAAGCCGCACCACATTGTCGCCGGCCGGCAGCACGATCAAGCCATTGGCGCGGGCCGCCGCGATGAAGGCGCCCGCATCGGTCTTCATTTTCAGGCCCAGCATCAGGCCCTGGCCGCGCACGGACTCGAACACATCCGGATGACTGGCCACCAGGGCACCGAGCTGCTGCTGGAGATACCCCGCGATCCGGTTCACATGCTCCAGGAAGCCGGGCTCCAGGATCATGTCGATGGCTTCATTGCCCACCGCCATGCCCAGCGGATTGCCGCCATAGGTGGTGCCATGGGTGCCAACGGTCATGCCTTTGCCGGCTTCGGCGGTGGCCAGCACCGCGCCCACCGGAAAGCCGCCACCCAGCGCCTTGGCCACGGTCATGATGTCCGGTTCAAAACCCAGCCAGTCATAGGCGAAGAATTTGCCGGTACGGCCGAGGCCCGTCTGGATCTCATCGAAGATCAAGAGCAGGCCATTGTCGTTGCAAAGCTTGCGCAGCGCTTTGAGGAAATCGGGGCTGATTACCCTGACGCCGCCTTCGCCCTGCAGGGGCTCGATGATGATGGCGGCGGTCTCGCGGCCCACTAGCTTTTTCACCGCATCCAGGTCGGCGGCCAGATCACCTTTCAAAGTAACCTGGTCGAAGCCCGGCATGCGCGGGCCGAAACCTTCCAGATATTTCTCATTGCCGCCAGCATTGATGGCGGCATAGGTGCGGCCGTGAAAGGCGCCTGCGAAGCTGATGATGTGGAAGCGCTCAGGATGACCGCTAACGAACTGGTAGCGCCGCGCCATCTTGATGGCGAGCTCGATGGCCTCGGTGCCCGAATTCACGAAGAAGCAGGTGTCGGCAAAGGTATTGGCCACCAGCTTCTTGGACAGGCTCTCCTGCCCCGGCACGCGATAGAGGTTGGAAGTGTGCCACAGTTTGCCCGCCTGCTCGGTCAGGGCTTTAACCAGCCGCGGATTGGCATGGCCGAAAGCCGCCACCGCGATGCCCGCTCCGAAGTCGAGATATCGCTTGCCATCCTCGGCGAAGAGGTAAGAGCCCTCGCCACGGACGAAGGCGACATCCGTCCGGTTATAGGTGGGAAGCAGAGCGGGAAACACGGGATCACTCCTCTCAGAGGTTTGAAATAAAAATACAAATCACGTTGGGAAGGCTGTGTTTATCTGCTTTCCGTGACGCCTCGACAACCCCGGAGCCGACTCATGGCCGGTATGCGCCGCTCGAGAGACGGCCCAGGATTCAGGGAACTATATCTTTGGCAAATAGCGCGCAAGATATTGATGTTACTCGCATATCGAGACGAACTTGCCATCGGGTAAATCGGCAGGCTCTTTATGGGTCTCGCAGATCGTCGCTTCCCCAGTCCAGCGATTCAGCCGGAATAGGCCGCTTCCGGAGACCACCTGCATCTGCCAATGGTTGGACACCAACACGGCGGCCGAAATCAGCCCAGCGCCCGCTAGCACGGCCCACTCCAGCTTCATTTCTTTCAGCCCCTTTGCTTTCCCGACCTGACCAAGACCCACTTCCCATCCTCCAGTTTTTCTAGGGCGACTTGGCTGACCGGCCCGATTCTGATGGCTTCTGCGGCTGCATCACGGGCTAGGGTCAGGGTCGAGTACTGGACGTACCGGGTATTCCCGCCCGTGCCGAAGACCACCCGGAATTGATCGGCGCTCATTTCTTACCCTTCCGCTTGGGCCGCTTTGGCGGCGGCGGGGCTTTGCGCGAGGCCAAGGCGACACAAACTGCTGTTTCGAAATCCAGTGGGGCCACCTATTTCTCGAAAACGGACTGTGCCCGCTTTCTCGCAAGCCGTTTAGCGGCGGCCTGCACCTCGCGCTTCTGAGAAACCAATTTGATATTTTCGCGAGACAGAGGTTTTTTGTGGTTTCGGAGAACCATCTTTGCCAACGCTATTGCCTCTTCTGAGGCGGTATTGCGGATATAGGCTTCATACTGTTCTCTTCGATCGTGTGCCGCGACAGTCGCAGCGGCGGCCTCCTGCGCCTCTATGATGCAGGTGCCCCTCTTGCACATTGCGTCGGTGCAAGGTTTTCCGGTCGCGTCACACAGAATAGGAGAACTGCGAGGGGGCATGTCTCAGCATATCTCCGTGAGGAAAAACGAAAAATCACGCCCTTTTGCGCAATTTTATTACCTCACCGGTTTTGTCTTGCGTTTGCGAACAGCACACCTCCCCGGATTCGGGGAACTCTGTCTTTGGCAAACCTGGCACAAGGCGTTGATCCCACTAGTATTTCCACCAGAGCAGTTTAACTCCGCCCCAGGCAGCCAACGCCATTAAACCGACGCCCAGGGCAACCAGCCCCCAGTCCAGCAAACTCATTTCTTCCCTTTCCGCTTGGGCGATGCGGTGAAGGCTATCGCCCTGAGCCAGGGCCCACGCTTCATGTACAAGGAGCCAATTCGCGCGCGGTCTAAATGTTAGTCACTTTCGACGTGATACCAAGCGCGATTTGTATCGCCCGAGCATTGGTGCATCGTGTTAAGATCTCCAAAGAAATAGATGCATTTAGTTTGGACGATCACGGGGCTTCTATCGTTCTCGCGATAAATAAAAATCACGTAGGCGTATAGGTACTGATTCTGCGCCTTTACATCGCCAAGATCAGAATAGGTCCAAGTTCCTTTGGGATAATAACTGTTAAAGCCGCCCTGACTTGGCAAAAGATTGCCGCACTTCTTGATCTCCGTCCCGCGAAACTCGGTTTCGGTCATGCGCGCAAATATTGCTAATTCAGATTCGTGCTTTGCATCGCTTGCGTGTTCTTTGCTTCCAAAGAATGTCCCCCTAGAGCAGAATCTCTGCAAACCGTTTTCTGCGGTGGTTTCGTAGTGGACCGTCACCAATGCGGGGTCATCGCTGGTAGGCTGATAGATTGACGCATTAGCGCCAGTGACGGTTACGAGTGAGCGTGCCTCGTCGCCTTCGTGATGCCGCCAGAATTCCAGCGTGTTAATCAGGGAAACCCAGTTGCGATCAGCTATAACGCCGCCGGCAAACATGAGCGCAAGAAGAACCCAAAAGGCATAGCGTCTGACCTCTCGGTCGGTGGCCTTACTCTTCAACCATCCAGGTGGGTTTTCGTACCCAAAGTACTTTGCCCATTCAGACAGGTTCGAAATAGCCTGCTGGGGGTTAGTGCGGGCAGCCGCCATTAGCCCCCCAACAATGACGACAGAAAGCAACCACCAAAGGACGTGGACTATCCCCATGCAGGGACGTTCCCCCGATTCCTGGGGCACCCGTCAAGGCCACTCGTGCAGCAACAAAGTTGCTTCGAGATCCAGCGTTGGGTTTTCCAAGTCCGCACTTCCCGGGATTCATGTGGACAAGGGCTTGGGTGGTACCCGTAATGCTTGTACGGCGTTAAGGTAACGCTACTGTATCTAGTGACCCGGGGGGCTGAAGGAACGGCCTGGGGTTAGCCAGGAGCGAGAGCCATGACACAGATGAATTGGTCGGAAGACCGGGTCGAGCAGCTCAAGACATTATGGACCGAAGGCCTTTCGGCCAGCCAGATCGCCCGCGCCCTGGGCGGGGTGACCCGCAACGCCGTGATCGGCAAGGTGCACCGGCTGGGCCTGGCGGGCCGGGCCAGCCCCTCCCGCTCCGAACGGCCGCGGCTGCCGGTGGCGCACAAGACGCCCACCGTCCGCGCCCATGTGCCGGCCGCCCCTGTGGTGGAGGAAGATCCCGTCACCCTGGCCGACGGCAGCCACGCCACGGTACTGACCATCAGCGACCGCATGTGCCGCTGGCCGATCGGCGATCCCGCCGCCACCGAGTTCCACTTCTGCGGCCGCTCGCCCAAGTCGGGCTCGCCCTATTGCGAGGCCCATGCCCGCAAGGCCTATCAGCCGCAGCAGACCCGCCGCGACGGCAAGGACGTCAAGGGACGGATGGCCAGCTGAGAGGTGAGGCGCGTCCCGCGTAAGCGAGTGAGCAGGTCCGGTGGACCTGCGAAAGCGCCGAACGGTCCATAGCGGCAGCGTATGGGCGCGGCGCGCGACCAAGCGCGACGCGAGGCGGGGACGCCGCGAGCTGAGGCGAACGACTGCGCCGACGCGACTCTGGCGCCTGTCAATTTTGTAAGGCACCCTCCCGGCCATGGGCGCCCCTGCCAGCATTTATGACTTTTCCGCGCCGCTGCTGAGCGGCGAGCAGACCTCGCTGTCGAAATGGCGCGGCCGGGTGCTCCTGATCGTCAACACCGCCAGCCATTGCGGACTGACCCCGCAATATACCGGCCTGCAGCGGCTGCATGAGCGGCTGGAATGGAAGGGCCTGACCGTGCTGGGCTTTCCCTGCAACCAGTTCTTCGATCAGGAATTCGGCACCGAAAGCGAGATCACCCGCTTCTGCCGCGAGAATTTCGGCGTCACCTTTCCGATGTTTTCCCGGCTGAAGGTCAATGGCCGCAGGACCCACCCGCTGTATCATCATCTCAAGCAGCACAAGCCCGGCATTCTCGGGACCGGGATGATCAAATGGAATTTCACCAAATTCCTGGTCGACCGGAATGGCGAGCCGGTGGCGCGCTACGCGCCACGGACCAAGCCCGAAGATTTGGAACAGCCAATCAGAAACTTGCTCTGATGGCTGGGGATCAGGCTGCCGTTGTCGCCCCGATGCTCGGCGCATCCAGCGAATAGCCGGCCGAACGCACCGTGCGGATAGGGTCGGTGACGCCTTCGATATTCAGCGCCTTGCGCAGCCGCCCCACATGCACGTCGACAGTGCGAGCCTCGACATAGACATCGCTGCCCCACACCGCATCCAGCAGCTGCTCGCGGCTGAAGACGCGGCCCGGATGCTGGATCAGGTGATCGAGCAGCCGGTATTCGGTGGGGCCCAGATGCACTTCGGTGCCGGCGCGGCGCACCCGGTGGGCGGCGCGGTCCATCTCGATATCGCCCACCTGCACCACGTCTTCGGCCAGGCTGGGGCGGATACGGCGCAGCACGGCACGCAGCCGCGCCAAGAGCTCGGTCATGGAGAAAGGCTTGGTCAGATAATCGTCGGCGCCGGTATCCAGGCCGCGAATGCGATCCGACTCTTCGCCCCGCGCGGTCAGCATCACGATCGGCACATTGCGGGTTTCCTGGCGGCCGCGCAGGCGGCGGCAGACCTCGATGCCGGAGAGCTGCGGCAGCATCCAGTCCAGGATCACCAGATCGGGCTGCTCCTCGGCTGCGACCAGCAAGGCTTCCTCGCCGTCACGCGCTTCCAGCACCCGGTAGCCTTCCCGCTCCAGATTGTAGCGCAACAGGGTGACCAGGGCGCCTTCGTCCTCAGCGACCAGGATGGAGGGTTTTGTCATGCGTGGGTCTCGTAGGGGACGGAGGTTTCGCTGGTGGTATCGGCCTTCGGCCGCGCCGCGCTCAGATGGCCGGCCCGCACCATGTGATAGACGACTTCGGCGATGTTGGTGCAATGGTCACCGCTGCGCTCGATATTCTTGGCGACGAAAAGCAGATGCGTGCACAGGCCGATGGTGCGCGGGTCTTCCATCATGTAGGTCAGGAGCTCGCGGAACAGGCTGTTGTAGATCTCATCGATCTCGCCATCGCGCGCCCATACCGCTTCGGCTTCGTCGGCATTGCGGCTGGTGAAGGCATCCAGAACCTGCTTGAGCTGGTTCTGCGCCGCCTTGCCCATGCGCGCCAGGCTCTGGGTCAGGCGGATGGGCGGCTCGCGGTTCAGCACCAGCGCCCGCTTGGCGATGTTCTTGGCCAGATCGCCGATGCGTTCCAGTTCCGCCGCGGTCTTCACCGCCGCCAGGGTTTCGCGCAGGTCCACCGCCATGGGCTGGCGCAAGGCGAGCAGCTTCAGCGCCCGGTCCTCGATCTCCTGCTGGATTTCGTCAATGCGGGCATCGCCGCCCACTGCCCGTTCCGCCGCAGCGCTGTCGCGCCGGGCGATCGCTTCCATCGCGGCAGCGAACTGGGCCTCGGTCAGGCCGCCCATCTGAGCCACCAACGCGGACAGCGCGTCCAGCTGTTCGCCGAAGGATTTCACGGTGTGGTCGTTCATGACAGCTCGCTCGCCTCTCGGGTCCGGGACCCGCCTTAAGACCTTCCCGCCACTCCTATGCGACTGTTTTATAACATTTCCGTGACAGGCTCCGGAGCCGTGCTTTTGGCGGCATTTTCGTCCGGGACGGCCGGAAGGAAGACGGTAAATGTGCTGCCCTGGCCCAGGCTGCTCTCGATGGCGAGCCGGCCCTGATGGCGGTTGACGATGTGTTTGACGATGGCCAGACCCAGCCCGGTGCCGCCCTTTTCCCGTGAGCGCTTGACGTCCACCCGGTAGAATCGCTCGGTCAGGCGGGGAATGTCCGCGGGTCGAATGCCCTCTCCATCGTCGCTGACCGCGCCGAAGACCTGTTCGCCCGCCCGGCCCAGCACGACCCGCACCTCGCCGCCCTCCCGGCCATACTTGATGGCGTTGTGCACCAGGTTCTGGAACAGCTGGATCAGTTCGTCAGGCTGGCCGATCACCTCGGGCAGGCCGGGCTCCGGTTCCACCCTCACGGTGATCGCCTCCGCGGCCGCAAGCGGCTTCAGGCCCGCCACAGCCTGCCGGACCATCGCTTCCAAATTCACATGGCCTTCCGGTTTCACATGCTCGTTCATCTCGATGCGGCTGAGGGAGAGAAGATCGTCGATCAGTCGGCGCATGCGGTCGGCTTCCACGCCCATGATGTCCAGGAACTGTTCGCGCGCGAGGGCGTCGTCCTTGGCATGGCCGCGCAAGGTCTCGATGAAGCCGGTCACCGCCGCCAGAGGGGTGCGCAGCTCGTGGCTGGCATTGGCGATGAAATCCGCGCGCAACTGTTCGCTGCGCTTGACCACGGTCAGGTCATGCAACAGCAGCGCGGTGACGGACGGCGCGATGCTGATCCGCGCGGCATAGGCCTGATAGTGCCGCTCGACGGGCACCGGCAGGCTGAAGGGCACGTTGGTGGCAATACCGGCTCTTGCTTCGGCGATGGCTGTCAGCACCTCGGGGTTGCGCAGAACCTGCGATGCACGCTTCCGGTCGAGGCCCGGTCCCAGCACATCGCGCATGGAATGGTTGACGAAGAGCACCGTCTCGTCCTCGTCCAGCAACATGACCGGGCTGGGAAGCTGGTCGAGCAGCACGCGTGTCATGGGCGGCAGGACAGCCAGGGGATCGTCCGCCGTCTGCTCCGCGGGGCGCAGGATGGGTTCCTGAAAGGTGACGAACTGGGCGATCAGAAGGGCGGCAAGCCCGGCCGCCACCAGCGCCCAGAACAAGGCGGACCCGCCCAGGAGCATGACCGAGCCACCCAGAATCAAACCAATCAGCAGAGGCCAGGCCAGCCCACGCAAGCGCAGCAAAGATTCAACCATCACCCCCATAATAGTCCCGATTGCGACGATCCGATAACGCGGGCCGCTGGCGGTCCCTGGGCATGCTCCGCTCACGGATTACCCGCGTGGATGCGGACCGTACGCCGGCTGGGCAAAGCTGGTAAACGGCACATAAGCTTTGATAAAGACTGGAGTTGACGCGGAAAACCGTAGGAAGCTGCCTCGAAAGCGATTCGCCATGCCCCAGGTCATTCTCGCCGAAGACGAAAGCCAGCTCCGCAGCCTGATCGCCGAACTTCTCGCCTCCAAAGGGCTGAAGGTCTGCCAGGCTGCCGATGGGCTTGAGGCGCTGCAGCTGCTCAAGGACCACCCGGGAGCCGGCCTGCTTCTGTCCGACATCGTGATGCCGAACATGAACGGCTATGAGCTGGTCGAAGAGTCCCTCAAACTGCGCCCAGAGCTGAAGGTGCTGATGATGACGGCCTATCCGACGGAGCAGCCGCCGCCATCCGCGCTCAGGGCGCGCGAGATCCGCACCCTGGTCAAGCCCTTCGACCCGGATCGCATGTGCGATCTGGTCGTGGACATGCTGGCCCGTCCCTAGCGTCGCGGTTTCGAAGTTCGCCCCGGTTAGATATCAGGCGCAAAGCGAGCTTCGAAACCAAGCGACGCTAGAACTTAATAATTGCTAATCCGGTCGCCCGCGGCCGCGCTTGATCTCGGCGCGGTGCTTCTTGTTGTCGAGCCTTTTGCGCTTGCTGGCTTTCGGCACCCTGGTCGCGCGGCGCGGCTTTGGCGGCGTGGCGGCGCGGCGGATAATCTGGGCCAGCCGGTCACGCGCATCGGCGCGGTTTCTCTCCTGCTCGCGAAACCGCTGGGCGGTGATCACCAGCATGCCGTCGCCCGTGATGCCGGGCTCGCGCAGCAGCGCGGCGCGCACCGGCTCCGGCAGGCTGGGCGAGGCGCGCACGTCAAAGCGCAGCTGCACGGCGCTGGCCACCTTGTTCACATTCTGCCCGCCCGGGCCGGAGCTGCGGATGAAACGCTCTTCAAGCTCACGTTCGGGAATGGCGATACGGCTATTGACGATCAGATCGCTCATCGCTCGAACGCCTTGCGCAATGTCTGCTTGACCAGCTTGCCCGCCTGGTTGCGCGGCAGCGGGCTTTGCGACAGGCGGAAATGCACCGGCACCTTGAAGGCGGCCAGTCTCTCTCCCGCGAAATCCTTCAACACATCTTCGCTGACGGTGGCGCCGGCCTTGAGCTGCACCGCCGCGGCCGGCACCTCGCCCAGCAGGGGATGGGAAAGCCCTACCAGCGCCGCGTCGGCCACGGCCGGATGCTGGATGAGGACATTCTCCACTTCGCTGCAATAGATATTCTCACCACCGCGGATCAGCATGTCTTCGGCGCGATCCAAGATGGTGCAGAAGCCTTCCTCGTCCACCACCGCCAAGTCGCCCGTCTTCAGCCAGCCATCCTGGAAACGCTCGGCTGTAGCTTCCGGTCTGTTCCAGTAGCCCTTCGCGATATTGGGACCGAAGGCCCAGAGTTCGCCCGGCTGGCCGGGCGGCAATTCCTTGCCATCCTGCATCACTTTCAGCCGGGACACGGGCAGCGCCGGACCGCAGCTTGCCGGACGATGGAGATAATCCCGGCCGGAATGGGTGGTGCAGGTGGCCGAGGTTTCGGTCATGCCCCAGCCCTGTCCCGGCATCGCACCCAGCCGCGCACGGATGTCGCTGGCCAGAGAGATGGGACATGGCGCGCCGCCAAACGTGACCAATTCCAGTGACGACAGGTCATGACCCTCCGCCTGCTCGAGCAGCGAGAGGGCGACGGCCGGAACGCCGCCCGTCACCGTCACTCTTTCGCGTGCGATCAGGGCCAGCGCTTCTTCGGCCTCGAATTTGCGCATCAGCACCAGCTTGCCGCCGGCGGCCATATTGGGCAGCAGCACCGACAGGCTGCCGATGACGTGAAAGAACGGCACGGCCAAAAGCGTAACGCGCTGTTTGGGCGCCGGCGGTTCGGCGCCCTGGCGCAGCAGATTGCGCGCCTGTGAAAATGGTTGCGCAAAAATATTGGTGGTGAGCGAGCGGTGCGTCCCCAGCGCGCCTTTGGGCGCACCGGTGGTGCCGGAGGTATAGAAGATCGTGGCGTCGTCCTCCGGCAAGAGTGCCACGTCCGGAATGGGCATTTCCGGCAGCCGATGCCAATGGGCCGGCACGCCGATGATTTCTTCCAGCACCGTTACGCCGGCCGGCGGATTTGCGGCTCGCGTGACAAAGACATGGTCGGCCGAAGGCGGCAGGTCTGTCAGCCGCGCCAGCCGCTCGGCATCTGCAAAAACAAACCGAGCGCCACTGTCGAGTAGCCCGTAAGCCAGTTCTGTTCCCGTCCACCAGGCGTTGAGTGGCACCACAATGGCGCCTGCCAGCAAGGCACCCAGAAGGACGGCCGGCCATTCCGGCAGATTGCGCATCACCAGCGCGACGCGGTCTCCCTTCTGAAGGCCACGTTCCTGCAGCAGAGCCGCCACCGTGAGCACGGCGCGGGCGAAACCGTCATAGGTCACGCGTTCATCGCCATGGACCAGGAATTCGCGCGGCCCATGCCGACGCACCGCGAGAAAGGCCTCGGCCGCCGTCGCAGGCACATGCTTCCACACCCGCATCGGCACGCCCCGCACGACGGTCAGGACGGTCTCAAACGCCATTCCCGGCGCGGTCAGGCGCGCATGGGCATCGACGAGGCTTAAACGTGGCCAGGATTGGTCATTCATGGGAGGGCAAGTATAACGGCCCGATGAGCAATGCATCAGGTTTTTGCCCAACCGGCTTTTCAGAAGAGAGGCTGGCGCGCATCCCCCGCTTTCTGGAAGGCCAAGTCGCCGCCGGGGCCCTGCCCGGCGCGCTGACCCTGATCTGGCGCGACGGCCGCGTGGCGCATCAGAGCCTGGTGGGCCAAACCGATCTGGGCCGCGGCCTTACGATGCGCGAGGACGCCATCTTCCGGCTCTACTCGATGACCAAGCCGGTCACGGCGGTGGCGCTGCTGATGCTGCTGGAGGAAGGCCGCATCGCGTTGGACGATCCTGCCGCCAAATTCATTCCCAGCTTTGCCGCGCTGAAGCTCGTGGACGGAGCCACGCCCCGGCGCGCCATCACGGTGCTGGATCTGCTGCGCCATACCGCCGGCTTCACCTATGGCTTTCACAACCGCACGCCGATCGATGCGGCCTATCGGGCGCAGAAGATTGCGGAGATGGATACCGAGGGCGGCCTCACCGCCATGATCGGCCAGCTCGAGAAGCTGCCGCTGGAATATTCGCCGGGCGACGCCTGGATCTATTCGGTGGCCACGGATGTGGTCGGCCGGCTTATTGAAGTCGTCTCTGGCCAGGATTACGCCGAGTTTGTGCGGCAGCGAATTCTGACACCGCTGAAGATGAACGACACCGATTTCCTGGTGCCGGAAGCAAAGCGCGAGCGCTTCATCCCCTGCTATGTGCTGAAGGATGGCCGGCTGGATCTGTTCGACGATTCGGAAGGTTCCAAATTCCTTGCAGCCCCCGCGCTGGTATCCGGCGGTGGCGGCCTGGTCGGCACGGCCTCCGACTATCTGCGCTTCTGCCGTATGCTGCTGAGCAAGGGCGAGCTGGATGGCGTGCGCCTCCTCTCGCCCAAGACAGTCGCGCTGATGACCGCCAATCATCTGCCGGATGGAAAGGAGATCGCCGATCTTTCCCCCGCCGCCGATGCCTTCAACGAAAGCGGCTATCGCGGCGTCGGGTTTGGCCTCGGCGTCGCGGTGACGCTCGATCCCGCGCGTATGGGCATTCCCGGCACGGCGGGAGAATTTGCCTGGGGTGGCATGGCGTCGACGGCCTTCTTCGTCGATCCCAAAGAAGACATGGCCGTGATATTCATGACCCAGGTGATCGCGGATACGGCGCGGCGGGTACGGCTGCGCCGGGACTTGCGCACCCTGATCTACGGCGCCATGACGGAAAGCCATGCTTGAGACCCTGCCCTTGACCGACTGGAACGGTCCCTACGAGCCCGCGGTGAAGGCGCGCGCCGTCGCAAGCCTAGAAGCCGGCGCGGTGCTGTTTTTCCCGGGCCTCCCCTTCCGACTGAAGGACGACGAAAAACAGTTCCTGGACGCGCGCGTGGCCGACGGCAAGGCCAAGAACATCTCGCTCGATCCGGATACCGGAAAAATCCAGGCAACCTCTTTGCAAGGTGATGAGGCCCGCCGGCTTTCCACCATGATGGCGCGGTTTTCCGATCAGGCTTCGACTTTGGTGCATGATCTTTTGCCCTACACCCAGATCGAGCGCGCCCGCACCAGCTATCGGCCCGTGCAAGTGAAGGGCCGCGGTTATTCCAAAATCTCCGACGACCGTCTACTGCACATCGATGCTTTTCCCTCGCGTCCGATGCGGGCGGGACGGCGCATCCTGCGCTTCTTCGCCAATATCGCGCCGGCCTCACCGCGGCACTGGCTGGTGGGCGAACCATTCGAGCCTTTCGCGCGCCAATTCCTGCCGCGTGTCAGCCCGCATCTGCCAGGAAAGTCCTGGCTCTATGAAAAACTGGGCGTCACCCGCGGCCGCCGCAGCCCCTATGACGAGCTGATGCTGTCGCTGCATGATGCCGCCAAGCTCAACGACGATTTTCAGAAGACCAGTCACCGCGACGCGATCGATTTTCCGGCCCAGAGCTGCTGGCTGGTTTTCACCGATCAGGTGCTGCATGCGGCCCTGGGCGGGGAATTTGCGCTGGAGCAGACCTTCCATCTCGATGTGGCGGAAATGGCCGAGCCGGCGCGCGCGCCTATTCGAGTGCTGGAACGGCTGAGCGGCCGGCCTCTTGCCTAAACCGCGCGTGACAGCGCCGCGCGTTTCCGGAGATAGATTCCCGGTCCGTCGCCGCTGGCCTGGAAAGTGCGGCTCGCCTCCTCATTTTCCCCCAGGAACAGCACGCCGTCCGGCACTATGGTCTCGGCCATGCGCTCCAGCACGTCGGCGCGCAGAGCGAGGTCGAAATACATCAGGACATTGCGGCAAAACACCAGATCCACGTCGTCCAGCCAGCCGAAACTGTCGAGCAGATTGAAACGCCGGAAACGCACCATGCGGCGCAGGCTTTCGGCCACCACCCATTCGGTGCCGTCACGCCGAAGATGCTGGCTGAGCGCTTCCAGTTCCGGGGCGCGCTCGATCTCATGCGCGGCATAGCGGCCGCTTTCGCCGCGATAAATGCCGTCGGCGGAAATATCGGTGGCGATGATTTCCAGCCGCCATCCCGCCTGCACCAGCCGCAGATCCGAAAGGATCATGGCGATGGAATAGGCTTCCTGGCCGGCGGCAGTGGCCGCCGACCAGACCCGCAGGGTCTTTTCCCGGGCGCGCGCGGCCAGCAGCCGCGGCAGCACATGTGCGCGCAGCCGGGTGAACTGCGCCGGCTCCCGGAAAAAGCCGCTTTCATGGAAGGTCATCGCTTGGGTCACCGCGTCTGCCAGGGATTCCCGGCCGTGCCGGAGATCGGTCACCAGGTCCGCCACATCCTTGAAGCCGAAGCGGCGCACGACGGGGGCCAGGCGCCCTTTCGTCAAAGCGATCTTGTCCATGCTCAACGCCAGGCCGGAGCGGCGGCGCAGCAGGCGGGCGAGGAATTGGAAATCGTCGGGCGCCATGAGAGCGCCTCCTAGTGTCCCGATTCCGAAATTCGCGCCATCTTGGTATCGAGCTCCTGGCGAATTTCGGAATCGAGGGACACTAGCAACTTATTATTTTTAGCGTCGTTCGGTTTCGAAGTTCGCCTTGAGGCCGACATCGATAATGTGGCGAACTTCGAAACCACGACGCTAGACGGCCACGCCGATTTCGGCGAGCTTGTCGCGGACCGCGGTGCCGTCGAAAGGCTTGAGCAGATATTCATTGGCGCCGGCCGCCATGGCGCCGGCGATCTCGTCCGGATCGCTCTCGGTGGTGCAGAACAGGATCACCGGCCGGCCGCCGCCCTGCTGGCCACGCACGCTCTTGATGAAATCAAGTCCCTTCATGCTGGGCAGATTCCAGTCCAGGAAAATCAGGTCCGGCATCCTCTCGCGGCAGGCGCGCAAGCCCGCCATGCCGTCCTCGGCCTCATCCACCGAGTAGCTCAGGCCTTCGAGGATGCGGCGCGCGACCGTGCGGATCACGCGGCTGTCGTCCACCACCAGGCAAGACTTCATGAGAAGCAGGTTCCCGACGAGGCCCCAAAAAAGGGCGGCTTTGGCGGAAAGGCTAGGGGAACAGGGTAAAAAATCGCTTACCCGACGGCGGAGGGATTTGGCCGTCCGGGCAGGAGCGAGGAGCGATGTGGGCGAAATGGCCCATGAGCGACGAGCGACGTCGGTAGCGCCAGCGTACCGGCGGAGGGCAAAAGGGACCCGCCGTCAGCCGCCCACCAGTTCCACGGCGCCTTCCACCAGCTTCAGGGACAGGCTGGCGCCGACAGCGCGGGCCAGCTTGTGCGCCAGGTAAGGCTGGACGTGACGGGCGTCCACATGGGGCGATTCGCCTTTCAGGGCCTGATCGACCTCCTCGGTGACCCGGGCATTGAGGCCTTCGGCCCGGATGTGAAAGGAGGGAGTTTCCGCTTCCGGCCCGGTCTGCACCGTCACCACGCCGCCACGTGGCAGGCAGTCGGCAGCGAGCAGGGTGGCGTTCATCAGCAGCTTCGCCCAGTTCTTGCCCCAGTAAAGCTTGGGCACATTCCAGACGAGCTGAACCTTGCCCCCTTCCAGAAGGCCCGTAACCAGTCGGCCGATTTCGCCCAGGTCCAGTTCGGCCCCGGCGGAACCGGCCGCACCGAACGCGATGCGCATGAACTGGATGCGGGCCAGCGCCTGATCGGCGCTCATGGTCACCAGCTTGATGGCGTCGGCCCGCATGGCCGGATCGCGCTCGTCTTCCAGGACTTCCATGCCGTTGACCACGGCACCCAAAGGCCCGACAAGGTCGTGACAAACGCGGCTGACCAGCAGGGCGGCAAATTCAATCTCATTCATGACGGACTCCATGCGGCCCACTTGGTTAGCAAACGGTTAATTGGCCCCGGGCTCTTAAGGAATGCTTAACATGAGCGCAACGCTCACCCCCCACATGGAAACCTTGGTCCGGATCGCGCGCGCCGCCGGCGAGGTGGTGATGCGCCATTACCAGCAGGGCGTGGATGCGCGGGTGAAATCCGACCGCTCGCCCGTGACCGATGCCGATGAGGAGGCTGAAAAGCTGATCCTGGCGGAACTGGCGGCAGCCTTTCCCGGCGTGCCGGTGGTGGCGGAAGAGGAGGCCGCGGCGGGCCGCATCGCGGCGGTAGGGTCGCACTTCTTCCTGGTGGATCCGGTGGACGGCACCAAGGAGTTCATCAAGCGCGGCGGAGAATTCACCGTCAATATCGGCGAAATCGTGAATGCAAAGCCGGCGGCGGGCGTGGTGCTGGCGCCGGCGATCGGGCGGCTGTTCGTGGGCGAGGCGGACAAAGGGGCATTCGAAATCACCGGCGGCATTACACAGGCCATCGGTTGCCGTGCGCCAGCTGCCGACGGGCTGGTCGCGATATCGAGCCGCAGCCATCCCGATCCCAAGACCGATGAACTGCTCAAGACCCTGCCGGTCAAAGGCCATACCAATGCCGGTTCCTCTTTGAAATTCTGCCTGGTGGCCGCGGGCGAAGCCGACATCTATCCCCGCGCCGGCCAGACCATGGAGTGGGACACGGCGGCGGGCCATGCGGTGTTGGCGGCGGCCGGCGGGCGTGTCACCACCTGGGAAGGCGCGCCGTTTCTTTATGGCAAACCTGACTTCCGCAACGGCCCTTTTATTGCTAGGGGCCTTTAAGGCGTTCGCGCGAGGGATTTTGGGGCCTGAGCAGGAGCGCCAAGCGATGCGTACCAGGAGTACGTGAGCGCAGGCGCGACGTACTCAGGACACAAAAGACCCGCGCTAACGATCCATGTCGTGGCGAGCTGAATAGAACACCAGAGCCATGAGGCCCGCGCCCAGGGCAATGGTGACCACCACACCCAGCACCAGAAACAGCCAGCCCCAGCCGCTCATATGGACCCCCGCCATGGCGGTCCACACCTTCACCGCATACCAGAGCGAGATGACAAAGAAGGCCGCCAGCACCAGAAGCGCGAACCAGCCTGCGGCGGAAAGCTGCGATTTCCCGTCTTTCTCGGACTCGGGCACGGTTTCAGACTCCATCTTCCTGCCGCAATGCTAAACGCGCCAACGGCAAACAGGTAGACCTTGCCGACCGCGCGAAGGCGCTTGGACACGTCTTGGAGCTATAAAAAAGCCCAAATCTGGGGAAAGATTGCGCGCAGGCGGGCAAGTGATTCGGGGCGGCATGCGCCCCAAGAAGGGAAACCAGATGGACCGCAAGAAATTCATTTCCGGACTGGTGGCGCTGGGCGCGATGCCAGCCGCCACCGGCTCGCTGCTGAACGCACTGCCCGCCTTCGCCGCCGACAAGCCGGACGAACAGAAAGACCTTCGCTATACCGCCAACGAGATCACCGACGCGGGGGCGAACTTCTTCGGCATCACCACCGAGGCGATGGCCAAGGGCGTGCAGCATGTGTTCGCCGATCTGGGCGAACCCGACGCCTATATCAAAGGCGATGAAGGTTCCGGCGCGTTCGTGGTGGGACTGCGTTATGGCTCGGGGTGGCTGGTCCGCAAGACGCGCGAACCCAAGCAGGTCTATTGGAAGGGGCCATCGGTGGGCTTCGATGTGGGCGCCAATGCCTCCAAATGCTTCACCCTGGTCTACAACCTGCGCGAAGACAAACGTCTGTTCCAGCGCTATCCGGGCGTGGAGGGCAGCTTCTATTTTGTCGCCGGGCTGGGCATCAACTACCAGCGCAGCGGCGGGGTCACACTCGCGCCCATGCGCACAGGCGTGGGCTTCCGCGCCGGCGTGAACGCGCAGTATCAGGTCTATTCCGACCGCCGGGACTGGTTCCCCCTCTGACATGACCGGACGGCGGGCGCTTTCCGCAGGAGCACTTGCTTTGGGCGCGTTCGCGCTGGGCGCTTTCGCCGTCGGCGCGCTGGCCATCGGTGCGGTCGCTATCGGCCGGTTGGCGGTGAAGCGCGCCGCGATCAAACGTCTGGAAATCGACGAACTGGTGGTGCGCCGCGTCAGGCGCGAACCTTCTGCCTAACTAGCCGCAAGGGATTTTGCGGCGTGAGCAGGAGCGCCGAGCAAAGTGTACGAACAGCACATAAGCGATGGCGCGACGAACTCGCGACGCAAAAGAACCGCGGCTAGGCCGTAGCTTCTTCAGCCTTGCTCGCATCCCCGCCCTTGCCGCCAACCGCCGGCATGTAGAGCAGCAGCATCGCCGCCACATAGGTGGAGGAGAACGTCCCCACCAGAATGCCGAACAGGATGGCGACGGAGAAATTCAGCAGCACCGGTCCGCCGAACAGCAGCGGAATCACCGACAGCGCCGTGGCCGCCGACACCAGGGTGGTGCGGGTGGCGATCTGGTTGGTGGAAAGATTGATCATGTCCGGCAGGGACATGCGTTTGTACTTGCGCCGGTTCTCGCGCAACCGGTCGAACACCACCACCGTGTCGTTGATGGAATAGCCGGCCAGCAGCAGCAGCGAGGCCACGGTGTAGATGTTGAATTCCAGCTGCAGCACCGAGAAGAAACCCGCCGTGACGAAGACGTCATGGCCAGTGGCGATCAGGGCGCCGACGCCGTACTGCCATTCGAAGCGCACCGCCACATAGATGGAGATCATGGCCACAGCCAGCAGGGTGGCCAGGATGCCGTCATTCAGAAGCTCGTTGGAGACTTTGGGACCGACCACCTCAGTGCGGCGATACTGATAGGAACTCCCCAGTTTGGCCTTGATTGCCTGCACCGAGGCCTGCTCGGCCGCGTTCTGATCAACGCCCGGGGCGTTGTCCCGGGGCTGGACGCGGATCATGGCGCAGCTTCCTGCCGGTGTTTCGCAAACGCCGCCGCCGAAGGTCTGCACGACCGGATCGTTGAAGCCCAGCGAGATGATGTCCGAGCGCATCTTGGCGACCTCGATCACCTGAGGAGATTTGACCTCCATCAGCACGCCGCCGGTAAAGTCGATGCCGAAATTGAAGCCGTGCCAGAGGATCGAAACCACCGAGACGACCACCAGCAGCCCATCAATGGCGAAGGCCGCCCAGCGGTATTTCACGAAATCGACGTTTGTGGTCTCAGGGATAAACCGCAGCAGCGGCATGGCAGTCTCGCGCAAAAATCGCGCGAACCTACAGGGCCGCGAGGGCCCAAACAAGCATTTCCCGGCTCTGGCCCAGGCGCCCGTTTCTGCTAGATTTCCGCCGCTTTTTGGGGATCTCCGATGACCAGGACCTTGCTTGTGGCCGCGGTGGCGGCTGTTTCGGCCACGCCGGCGCTTTTGGCGGGCGCCGCCTGGGCCGACGCCCCGGCCCCCGTCATCGACAATGAGCGCGTCACGGTGCGGGACGTCCATCTTCGGCCGGGCGAAGCCGCGCCCGCCATCAGTCATGTCGGCGACTATGTGGTCCTATACGTGGATGGCGGGCAGATCCGTTCCGCCGACGGCAAGATGGCGCGCCATGTCGCGGGCAGCGCCATGAGCGGGCATGGCGGCGCCACCAGCGATACGGCAATCGGCAGCCCCGCGCATGAAATCGTAGTGGAGCTCAAGGACACGCCCTCAAGGACCGTGCCCAACACCACCGGCCTGCCGCCGGGCTTCCCACGACCAGGCTCCAAGAAAGTGCTGGAAACCGGCAAGGTGCGGGTCTGGAATTACACCTGGGTGCCAGGCAAGCCGACGCCGATGCACTTCCATAACACCGAGATCGTGGTGACCTATCTCGGCAATGGCGATGTCGCCGCCACCACGCCGGACGGCAAGAAGACCGTGACCCACCACAATCCGGGCGACATCGTCTTCAATGTGGCCAATCGCAGCCATGCCGAGGAACTGGTCAAGGGCGAGATGTCCGGCATCATGCTGGAACTGAAATAACGCCGGCGCTAAGCTTCCCCGATAAACAGGGGAGGCTTTCATGCTCAAGCAGCTGCTTATCGCATCCGTCTTTGCGAGCGCCTGTGCGCCCGCCTTTGCCGCCAGCATCGATCCCAACAACGCCATCGGGCTTACCCCCGATCAGATCCAGTGGAAGAAGGGTGAGGCCAACGACACGTCCTGGCCGATCGGCGATCCGGCCAAGCCCGGCGCCTGCCTGGAGTTCATCAAATGGCATCCGGGTCATTTCAGCCGTCCGCACTATCACAGCCATGCCCGTTATGCAGTGGTGGTTGACGGCACCTGGTGGGTCTCGACCAGCAACGTCTATGACCCTGACCACAACACCGTGCCTTATCCCAAGGGCTCGGTGCTGACCGATCTGGTCAAGGGCGTGCATTATGACGGCGCCAAGCCGGAAACCGGCGACGGCACTGTTGCCATTTTCATGGACTGCCCGCTGGAGAGCACTCCGGCCGAGGTCAAGAAGTAGCCGGCTTTCGAAGGAAAAAGGTAATGGCGGCGGAGACGATCAGCGCCGCCGCCATCATCAGATAGGACGCAGCCGGCGAGCCGGTGATGTCGTTCAACTGCCCCACGCCAAAGGTCCCCGCAAAGGAGCCCAGCGCCCCCATGCTGTTGATCAGGGCGATGGCGCCACCGACGACATTGGCGGGGATCGTTTCGGCCAGCGAGGCAAAGAAAGGCCCATAAGGCCCGTACATCATCGCGCCCGCCAGCACCAGGAGAGCGAAGCTGGCCCAGAAATTGGTGCTGCCCAACAGGTAGGAGCCATAAAAGGCCAAAGCGGCCAGGGCCAGGAACGGCCACACCAGGCTCAGGCGCTTGCCGGTCCTGTCCGACCAGAAGGAGATGGATATCTCAGCGATGACCGCGGCGAGATACGCTACCGCCGACAGGAAGCCCACCTCCACCATGCCCACGCCGGGATTTTTGAGAATGGAAGGCAGCCACATCGCAAAACCATAGACGCCGACACTCCAGAGGAAATACTGGACGCAGAGCGCGATCACCCGCGGGCTTGCGAAGGCAGCGCGATAGTTGCGCACCGGCGCGATGCCGCGCTGTTCCTCGGCCAGCGCGCTTTCCAGCTTTTTCTGCTCGGCGCTGCTGAACCAGCTCGCATCGCGCGGCCAATCGGCCACCAGCTTCCACCAGACGAAAGCCCACAAGACCGGCGGCAGGCCTTCGATGATGAACATCATGCGCCAACCGAAGCCGGCGGCGAGATAGCCCGATAGCAGCGACATCCACAGCATGGTGACCGGGTTGCCCAGCACCAGAAAGGCGTTGGCGCGCGCCCGCTCCGCGGCCGTGTACCAGCGTGACTGCAGGATCAGCATCGCCGGCAACACCGCGCTTTCCACCACGCCCAAGAGGAAGCGGTCGAGATAGAGCAGATAGATATTGTTGATCACGCCCGTGGCGCTGGCGAGCAGGCCCCAGCCGATCAGGCCGAAAAAGATCAGCCGCTTGGCGCTGTATTTCTGGGCATAGAGAGCGCCGGGAATCTGGAACAGGAAATAGCCCACGAAAAACAGCGATGCCAGCCAGGTGTTCTGCGATGCCGTGATCCCCAGGTCCTTGGCCATCCCGGCCGCCGCGCCGAAACTGAAATTGGCGCGATCCAGATAGGAAAGGCTGTAGCTGATGAAGATCACCGGCAGCAGCAGGCTCCAGCGCCGGTTCATGAGTGTGCCCGCCCGCGTATCATGGTTCCCCGAATCACTTTTCTTCTTTCCCCCCAAAGACATGCGCAGGCCCGCAATTTTGCGCAAACCGCGTCATGTTTCGCGTACGCAAAGCGTCACGTTCATGATCATCGTTAACGTGCCGGTAACCATAGCATGGCGCGGGCCATCTGCCTCATCGGCCGATAAGAGCTGAATCACTCGCTGAAAATCGATTCAAATTTTCTCCAATCTCGCATTATTCGATGTGTGTAACTCGGCTTTGCGATGGTTTACGGATTGCGACACCGCTGCATCACCCTATCGTCCCCTCGTCTCGCGTTAACAGGGGAGATTCTCGTGGAGATGGATCCCGTCGTACTTCTGGCCGAACAACTGCGCGCTGCCGAGCAGTCGCTCCACACTGCCGTGCGCCTCTACGAAGTGGACCGATGCCAGGAAAATGGCGAGACCGTCAATTCGCTGCTGGTCTCGATCAAAAGCCTGCACCGGGACCTGACCCAAACCGCACCGACCAGCGCCCTGGGCGCCAGCGAGCTGGTGCGGCTGGCGGCCCAGCGCCTGCCCTTCTCGCTGTCGCGCTATGCCGACCATTTCAACCAGATCGCCGACCGGCTGGGAGCGGGCCGGCGCGAGCATTCCGACCTGGTCTGGCTGAGATCCATGCGGGCCGCACTGCGCAGCGGAGGCCAGCAGGGTGTCCGGGCCGCGCCCCTGCTGCAACTGGCCATTGCCGGGGCCGCCCGGCCGGTAGTGATTTTCCGCAGTTCGGGCATACCCACCGAAAGCAGCATGGACCTTCCGCTGTGCCCCATTGAGACGGCGCGCCGGCTCGACTAGCCTCCCCGGCCAACGGGCTCGATGAAGGGGTTACACCATGCCGAAGCTTACCTATGCCGTCATTCTGCCTGCTCTGCTGGCCACCGCGCCCGCCTTTGCCGGCGCTGACACCAAGGTGCTGGACCATCATGTCGCCAATATGAAGTCCGGCAATCTGGAAGCCGTTCTGTCCGACTATGCGCCTGACGCCGTGGTGGTGACGCCCGCCGGCATGATCTCGCCGGATGGTGTCTTTGTGGGATCGGAAACGCGCAAGCTTTTCTCGGTGCTGACCGGCAAGGACAATCTGCCCGGCAACAAGACCATGCAGACCAAGTACGAGAATGCGGGCGCCGACACCAGCATCATGCGCTGGGTCCAGTTCAAGGGCACGCCCAAGGAAGTGTCGGGCTATGACGTGTTCGTGACCCGCGGCGGCAAGATCGCCTATCAAACCGTGGTCGTGAATCCGGCGAAAAAATAGCGGCCTATTTTCCCCGGCTAATGGCTTTTTTCGGGATATCGCTGTCGACGGCTTTTTCACGGTCCCAGAAGCGTAACGATCGGCAAAGCCTGATCAGCTTGGCCGCGTCGCGTTCGTCCTTAAGCGCGACAAAACCCTGGTCGATCTTGTCGCGGATCCCCGCGGCCTGAAACAGCGCGGTTGCGGCGGCGGTATGGCCGATGAATTTACAATGGGCAAAGGCATCGTTGATGAAATCCTTGGTCGGCGCGTCCTTGGCGAGAAGCGCCGCGCCTTTTTCGGACACGGCCAGCACGACCGCATCATAGAGGACGGATGGACCTCCATCGATCTTCTGCTGGACAGCGACTTTCTTGCGGTCTGACAGCGTGACACCGCCAATCTTTGGCGCGATCACCTCCCATTGCGCGCCTTCTTTGCCGCAGGCGGCGGTGAGCGCCGCGAACAGGGCGGCATCGGCGCCGTCGGTCATCAGGATGCCCAGCTTGCGGCCCTTGAAGGTCTGGGGGCCGTTCTTGGCGATGCTGAGCGCGTCGGAAGGCGGCAGATCGGTGATTGGTGTGCGCGCCGGCTTAGCGGCGGTGGGCAATGCCAACCCCAACCCGTCCGCCACCTTTGCGGCCAGATCACCGTCAATATTGCGCAAGTGCGAGACAATCCGCGCCCGTATATCTTCACGTTCCACCTTGCTCAGTTCAAAGACCAGGGCGTTGGCGATATGGGTCTGCTCCACTCCCGTCTGGCTGACGAAGAACTGGCGCGCCTGGCTGTAATGATCGGCGAAACTCTCGGAGCGCACGCGCTGCTTGGGTCCCTCTGCTTCCTCGGCAAAGCTGGTGAAGCCGCGCGCCGGATTCTCGCGGGGACCGCCCTCGGTGCCCCAACTGTTGGGCTCGTAATTGGCGCGGCCCACCGGATTACGCATGGCCATATGCCCATCCTGCTGGAAATGGGCGAAGGGGCATTTGGGCGCATTGATCGGAATGTGGGTGAAGTTGGGACCGCCCAGCCGCTTGATCTGGGTGTCGAGGTAGGAAAAATTGCGTCCCTGCAAAAGCGGATCGTTGCTGACGTCCACGCCCGGCGGCACGTTCTGGGTGCAGAAGGCCACCTGTTCGGTCTCCGCGAAGAAGTTGTCCACCATCCGGTCCAGCACCAGGCGGCCGATAATCTGCACCGGCACCAGTTCTTCAGGGATGAGCTTGGTGGCGTCCAGCACATCGAAGGCGAACCTGTCCGCGAAGGCATCGTCGAACAGCTGCACGCCCAGCTGCCATTCCGGAAAATTGCCGCTTTGGATGGCGTTCCACAGATCACGGCGATGGAAGTCGGGATCGGCGCCATTGATCTTGACGGCTTCGTTCCAGACCACTGATTGCAATCCCAGCACCGGTTTCCAGTGGAACTTGACGAAAGTGGATTTGCCTTTTGCATTCACCAGCCGGAAGGTGTGGACGCCGAAGCCTTCCATGAAGCGGAAGGATCGCGGAATGGTGCGGTCGGACATGATCCACATCACCATGTGCATCGATTCCGGGGTCAGGGAGATGAAATCCCAGAAATTGTCGTGCGCGGTCTGGGCCTGGGGAAAATCGCGGTCAGGCTCGGGTTTGGCGGCGTGGATGAGATCCGGAAATTTGATCGCATCTTGGATGAAGAACACCGGGATGTTGTTGCCGACGATGTCCCAATTGCCTTCCTTTGTGTAAAGCTTGACGGCAAAGCCGCGCACGTCGCGCGCCAGATCGGGCGAGCCCTTGCTGCCGGCCACCGTGGAAAACCGCACAAAGGCCGGCGTGCGTTCGCCTTTGCGTTGGAAAAGGTCGGCCCGGGTTACGTCCGTCAGTGTCTGGGTACATTCGAAAAAGCCGTGCGCGGCATAGCCGCGGGCATGCACCACGCGCTCCGGAATGCGCTCATGATCGAAGTGAAAGATTTTTTCCCGAAAATGAAAGTCTTCCAGAAGGGCCGGGCCGCGAGGGCCCTGCCGCAGGGAATTCTGATCGTCGCCGACCGGAATGCCTTGCTGGGTGGTGAGGGTTTCAACTCCGCGCCCCGCGGTCTGATGCAGTTCCCCACCCTTGTCCGGCCCCTCCGCGGGCCTTGCTTGGGCGGCCTTGCTGGCGTGCGATCTGGCGCGGACTTTCGACATGACGAAACTCGTTTCCGTTGGTGTGAATACCGCCCGGCAACCGGGCCGCTCGGGCTTTTTCAGCCCAAGAGGGTGTTTGGAAAGAAGATGGGAAGCGTTCGCTAGATAAGAGGCGCCGCCCACTTAAAGTTGCATGCTTTTCGCAACTTCGCCGCGAATGGCCGCCAGTCACTCCGCCGCGACGGAAAGGGCTGCCTTCAGGCCCCGGCCCATCGTCCAGTTGGCGCGCATTCGTACCTTGGGATTGGGCGAACACCAGATTTCGCCGGACTCATCGAGCGCAACCACCCAGATCAGATTGTGTTCTTCGCCATAGTCGATGACGGCAAAGGCGACGCCCTTGCCCTTGCCTTCCACCGTCACCGGCAGAGACGGATTTAGCTGGCTGAAGCTCATTTGCGTGAAGACTTGCGCCTTGCGGACTGGCGCCTGAGTTTTTTCGTCGTCTTGGCCTTTTTCGCCTTGCGGCGGGCCGGTTTGCGCCGGTTTCTCGTCGTCGGTGAGCCGCCGGTGAAGAAATCCGTGACCAGTTTTTCCAGTTGCGCGATACGCTGTTCCAAAGTTTTCGCCATGGCACCCTCGGATGGTTGAAAGGACAACACATCCTCACCCCAGGAAGTTCCGTTATGTCGATGGGGAATCGCCGGCGATCACGCGCGCATGCCAACTCGGTACGGTACCGGTCATCACTTTGTTGACGACGATGCGGTCCTGTGGCGCGACCACGCCCAGATCCACGCCGCGGTCGGGCAGGATGATGATGGTGCGGCCCCGTTCCATCACCAGCACGCTGGCGCCGCGCGCGATGTTCCGGGCCGCCATCTCGGTCAGATAGGAGAAATAAGGCTCCTGCTCCCAGGGGCGGCTGGCCGCCGGATCGACATGCACCACCAGCCAGTCGGTCCTGGCATCCAGCACCATCTTGCATTTGTCCGGCTTCCATTCCGGACCCATCGCCGGATCGAGCAGCCAAAAACAGGTGAAGTCGCGACAGGATTTGGGGCGGTCCGGATAGATGGTGCAGCCCCGGCCGCGGGCGAAGTTCGGGCACCAGCGGTCTTTGGGCTTTTCCAGCTCCGCGATCACCATGGTTTTGCAGCAGAGCCCGCAGGTGCCACACTGTTTTCCCGCCGCACCCATCTGTTTGCGTACCGCCTCCCTTGCCCGCCGGGAGCTTTGCCGTCCGAGCGCGACAAAGCAACAGCCCCGCCGCTGGCATGGGTGTGGGTGCTTGTATAGCCTTGGACGATCACAAACGGGGAGGCAGCTTTGGGCCGATCAAATTGTGAAGGCATGAGGCGCAGGCAGCTGCTGCTGGGCATGCCTGCGACACTCGCCCTTTCATCGACCGTCTCTGCCCAGCCATCCGGACTGCCCGTCGCTGTGCGGGGTTACAACAACGTGATGATCGCGGTGTCGGATCTTGCGCGCTCCGTATCCTTCTATCGCAAGCTGTTTGGATCGCCGATTGCGCAGCCCGATGCCACCATCTTCCGCGTCGGATCCCAATTCTTTGCGCTGACCCAGGCGCGGGCTGGCGCCAAGCCGGAAATCCTTTCCTATGGCCTGGCGGTGGACGATTTTGTGCCCGCGCGGCTGGCGCAGATATTGACCGGTCATGCCGGCGCTGAGCCGAGCATCACGATGCGCGGCGACACGCCGGAGCTTTTTCTGAACGATCCGAACGGCGTGCGGATCCAACTGCAGGACAGCCGGTATGTTCACGGCTCGGGCCCGCGGGGCGATGGGCTTCCGTCCGGGCCACGCGGCGAAGGCCGTCCGGCCTTTGATCTGCAAACCATCAATCATGTCACACTGAACACGACCGAAGGCACAAAGAGCCTGGCCTTCTACCAGGAGCTTTTCGGACTCAGGATCCAGTCGCGCCAGGGCTCCACGGTGAGCATGGGGATCGGATCTTCGCATCAATCGGTTACGTTCAACGCCGCCGCCAATACCGGCGGGGTGGGCGGAATCAACCATGTCTGCTTCACGATCAAAAATTTCGATCCCGGCCGCGCCATGGGGCTCCTGATCGACAACGGGCTGGAGCCGATCGAATTCGGGAATTCTTCTCTTATCAAACCGCTGACCTGCCGCGTCCGGCTGCGCCAGCGGGCCGCCAATGGCGGCGGTCCGACCAGCCCACTGGGCACGGCGGAGCTTTACTTCACCGACCCGGACAATCTCGCAATACAGTTGCAGGACGTGAGCTATTGCGGCGGGTCGGGCTGGTTGGGGCAGATTTGTTCGTAGCGCTGCAAATGTCGGTGCAACACACCGAACGGATGCGCCTTGCTAGCCAACATATTTCAGTTATCTCAAATTGAGCCTGGGCCCAAGGCCGCCGCCGGGTCTTATGCGGGATGCACCAACGCCGTCACATCTTCAGCGACATTGATGATGAGCTTGACGAATCCATCAGGCCCAATGACTGGCGTATTGGTGACCCTCCAGTAGCGCTCCTCAAATGTGCCGTCCGAATGCCGCCGTTGGATGGCATATTTGAAGACGGGCATGATGTCTGCTTCACGGGTCTTCATCACCCTGGTCAGCGAGGCCCTCAAGCCCGACAAGCCATCCGCACCGCTATCATTTGGATTGTCTGGAAAAACTTCAAATAGCAATCTTCCCAGGGTGTTTTCCGGCCTGGTCATCGTGGCCTGCGCATGCGCCTGATTCTGGGCAACGATTTTAAAAGCGGGATCCAGTACCAAACACAAGGCCGGCAGACTATCGAATACCTGCTCCAATTCCAGGCCAGACAGCAGATAGTTCATCGTGTCCAAATCCACTTCTTTCCCGAGGCAGATGTGGGTGGGGTCTGCGCAGAACCAGCGCAGACCGCAATTGGCACGAGCCCAATCTCTCTGGCGCCAAATGCTGTTCGCCCGGGGCCCCTCCGAATTTTGGCAAAACATGACGCTCAGCGACGTTGGACGCAATCTGTAAACGCCCTCAGGCTCTGACTGATTGTCAGAGTGGGTTCAGCTGGCGACGGACAACAGCATTGGTATCGAGTCTCTAGCCTTTCACGAGTTTCCAGTGCGGCCTTGGTCTGCAGGGCATCTTGCAACGTTGTGTGTCGACAAATCACGTGCAAGGAGCAGGCATCGACAATCTCAACGACGGCCCAAGCAGGCAGACCTTTCCGCTTTCGGTCCGGATCGTGATGCACTTCATAGGTCTTTGCGCGTTCCTCTCCCAGCACCATTCCCCCTCCAATTCGGCTTGGCCAAATACCTTGGGTTTGCGGATATTCCGACGCGGATTGGGCGGTCAATGACCGGCGTTGCCACGCGTTACAACCATGCGACGTTGGCCCCTGAGAATTCGAAGCCGTAACGCGGCAGCAATCGTCACGGCCGCACCAGCCGCATATTCCATGCCTATAAAACGGCCATCCCCAAACAACGGAACAACCAAAAGGGTCAGTCCCAAGGCCAGCACGAAGTGCCAAAATGATCTTTTTTCTCGATTGCTGGTCATGACCCTCTGTGTGGTGGAAGCAAGCCACCAGCAGTCTTAGTAAGAACCCGTTGAACGGAGCACGGCTGGAATGGTCTTGAGAACGACACCCAGTTCAAAGCGCAAATCGCCCACATGCCGGGAATAAATCGTATCGAAGGCCACCCTGCGGCGGTAAGCGACGTCGTTTCGCCCGCTCACCTGCCACAATCCGGTGATCCCCGGACGGCACCGATTGTAGTGACGGATGTAGTGCCCGTATTTCGCAATTTCCGATTGAACGATGGGCCGTGGACCGACAATGCTCATTTCACCGCGCAGCACATTCAGCAATTGCGGCAGTTCATCGATACTCGATTTGCGCAGAAAGGAGCCGACCCAGGTAACGCGCGGGTCATTCCGCAACTTCTGCGTCACCTGCCATTCGTGACGGGCGGCCTCATTGCGTTCAAGATAAGCGGTCAATCTTTGGTCTGCGGACGGGCACATCGTGCGAAATTTCAACACACGAAAGAGCCGGCCGCCCGTTCCGACCCGGGTGTGGCCGAAAATAACCTCGCCGCCATCCAGGTGAACCAGGATCGCCACCAGGAACATCAGGGGAAGGAGAAACAGAAGCGCTATCGAAGCTATGGCCAGATCCGTCGCGCGCTTCCAGGATGGAAACGGGTAGGCGGGCTGCTCGTGAATCGCTCCGGCGGACTTCGCATCTGCAAATGCGACGCCCATCCCATCTGCCGTAACTTCGGGAGTTTCCAAAATGACTCTCACTTGGTTCGAAACAGAACCGAAGCTGTTCCATTTTGGTTTCGTTGATTATTCCCAACGTTCAGCACGCTGCCCGAGGGCAATCAATTGTTATTCCTCAGTCCGCCCGGGAGCGCCGGCCGGACTGAGGCCGGAATGTGGAGACGAGCTATTTTACCGTCGAGCCGTCCGTGCCCTTGCCTTCATCTGCCATGATGCGAGCCTCGGGCACGTCTTCAATGGGCACATGTTTTTCGCAGAGGTACGACTTACCGCCACCCTTTTCTATGCGGTAGGCAAATGCGGGCTCACCGCAGACGATACACTGGTTGCTCATCACAATCTTTCCCCGGAAAATCAGCGCGGAATATTTCAGACAGCCCATGCGGTCGTCCAGCCAATTCGATCAGCGGCGCAGTTCGACAATGAACTGTGGGTCTGACGGACAAGGGCGAGGCAATCCTGCGGCGCGCGCCAAGGGGCGCCAATTGAACGGAATGCCAGTCTTTCGGCGTTTGCCATTATGCCCCGTGGGCTCGTGGCGTTCGCAACGTGATTAACTCAGAATCGCTGCCGGGTTGGAACCAATTTCATGGAGGGACGCTTTAGCAGCGAGGTATTCCATGGATCCCGACCAAGACTTGCTGGACCAGTTGGACAGGCGGGAAGCCGGGGGGCTGACTTTCGCCATTGGCTTAGCAGGGTGCCTCGCAGCGTTGGCCGGGATAGTCACCTACTTCACCCTCACTCTGGAATTGCGCGCCACTGCTGATGTCGCACGCGGCGCCGCGGCGCTGGTTTTTATCGTGTCGGCCGCGCTGCTGGGGGCTAGCCACTACCGCTTCAGATAGCCCTTGCAGGCATGGCGCGCGCTCTCAAGACCTACACCACTTCGATAGGTTTCTTCGACCTCGCTGTAGCGGCCCCTTCGATGAAGGCCGCATTGGAAGCCTGGGGCGTTCGACGAAACCTCTTTCACGAAGGCACGGCGTCAGAAACCGATGAGCCTGCGATAGTCGAAGCAACGATGAACAAGCCTGGTGTTGTCCTCAAGCGGGCTATCGGAACAAACAAGCGCTTTGAAGAAAATGCCGAACTGCGTGCGGAGCTGCCAACGTCAGCAAGCCCCAAGCAGGCCCATCCTCCCAAGCCCAGGCGGCGACCGAAGGCGCAGGCACCATCGGTCGAGTCGAAGAAGGCTCAGAAGGCGGCCGTTATTCAGTTTGACAAGGAGAAGGCGCGCAGGGAGCGTGAACATGCCCGCGAGGAAGCCGTTCGCGCAAAACGCGAAGCCAGCGACGCCAGAAGGAGCAGGGAACGCCAAGAAGAAGCCGATCGGATCCAGGCCCAGGTCGAAAAAGCGAGAGAAAGATATGAAAGGACGCTCGCTGATATTCAGAAGCAGCACGAAGCCTTGGACCGCAAGTCAGACGCCGAGAAGAAGCGGTGGTACCTGAAGAAAGAACGGCTGGAACATCAGCTCAAGAGCCTCTAAGGGCCGAGCGGCGTCCGACGCACAGTTACCAATACACAGACAAGTTCGAAACGTTCGAGGCCCACTCTCTCTACGCGCGCTTCGAAGAAATCAGTTCAGCCATGCTGTCGGATTAAGGCACGAGCCAGCGCACCGCGAGCGGGAATATCGAATTTCGTTGCGGCAAGCCAACTGATCCAAGCCACCACACTGACCATCGCGACTTGAAGGATTGCTATAGTGACGACAGGCAGATGGGTATTCTCTGCAACATTCCTGACAAAAAGCACCAGGGGATAATGCAATACATAGATCGGATAGGAGATCAGCCCAAGAAAGCGGAAAATGGGTATGTACCGTATCGGGGGCTCGCAGATACATCCGCCGTAAACAAGCAGAGGACAGCACACGAAAACCCACAACAAATCATACTCCCTTCTCAGTTCGCCGGGATTTATCAGGAGCGCCAGCGTCAGGAGCAGAGGAAACAATAAACCAAGCCAACCGACCGTTCGCTGGCCGCGATGGATGCGACATAGCCAGACACCCAGGAAGAATAAAAACACTACGCGCGGGAACCCGAACATTAAAGTAAAGGTGCTCGAGCCCAGATCAGACTTTCCTACATGCAGGATGCACCACGCAAGGATCGCGCCGAATATGAAAAGAATTGATACAAGCATCCTGGGCCGGAGGTAGCGCCAGATCAACACAAACACGAGGTTCACGAGCAGTTCGAGAAAAAGACTCCAAGCCGGCACGTTAAATGGATAAATGCTGCCGTCAGAAGTCGGAGTGGGTAGCATTATCGCTGCGGGCAGCGCGCGCGCCAACAATCCCAGCCAAGGCTTGAAAATGATAATTCCGGCAAAGCCGACGACCGCACCTAATAGATAAAGAGGGTATAGCCTGATGTACCGGGCTTTGATGAAGTCAGAAGCCTGCATGCCCCTCGCGAAGCGGGGCCCGTAGACATGTTCCAGGACAAACCCACTCAAGGCGAAGAAAAAGCCGACAGCAAGGTAACCCGATGCGGGGTGCCATCCTCCCCATAGCGTGCCGCAATGGAGAAAAACCACTACGATGGCCGCTAAGCCGCGCATTGCATCGAGGGTGTGATATTCGCGCTTTTCGTACACCGCGCTTGCTGCCCGCACGCCCAATCCGTCCCGGATGTACACCGCCGCCCTTCACCGGAACGGCAAGTTGCGTCTCACGAGTCGTGTTAGGTCCGATCCAGGCAACCCCAGAGTCAAATTTGGAAACGTGGTAAATCTTTACGTGGGCGCATCGCGCATCACTCACGCAACATGCGCCGGCACCCCGCTGGCGTTCTTCATGATCATCAACTGCGCATAGGCATCGCTGGGGACCGCGACGTGGCCACCGATGCGGCCGTCCACGGCCTGGGACATCAGGTCGTTGTGCGTGTCCTGCGGACGCTGGTACCTAGACGTGATGGGGGCCGGGCTCCGGTCGGGTCGTCCGACATCCATAAGGAAGAGACACCAGCCGTATTCACCGGCTGGCTCGAAGCGATAGGACAAGCCAATGCGGCAACAGATGCGGGCGAAGGCTTCCTGACCAACTATTGAAGCAATTGGCGCTCCCAAGGGGAATCGAACCCCTGTTTCAGCCTTGAGAGGGCCGCGTCCTAACCGCTAGACGATGGGAGCAGGTAGTACGGGCTTATAGCGGGCTCCCGGCAAAAACCGCAAGTTCCGATGTTGCGCTCGTTGCACGTAAAACGGGAACGGAACATAGGCTTAACCTGGGTGTTAGGAATGAGAATAAACAACGGCTCCAAGGTCATGCCCCGCTATTTCTTCCATGTCCGCGAAGGCAGCATTCTCCACCGCGACGCGGAGGGTCAGGAACTTCCCGATGCCGAGGCTGCCCGGCGGGAGGCGATCAGCTCCAGCCGCGAGATGCTGGGCGAAAGGCTGCTGCATGGCGGCTCGCTGAACAGCCGCAACATCGAGATTGCCGACGAAACCGGCCATGTCGTGGATGTGGTCAATTCCCGCGACGTTCTGTTTCGGCAAGGTGAATTTCGCACCTATACCGACGATGTCACCCAGTCGGCGCCCACGAACACGCCTTCCAAATAGACAAAAGCCTCCAGCGCCTCCCCGGCCACGATCAACCAGAGAAAATCTTCTTCTTTCGCGCCCGCCAGGTCGCGGGCCGATGGCCGCGGCGCCCCTTCGGGATGGGAATGATAGCAGCCGATTATGGCCGCGCCGCTGGCGCGCGCTTTTTTCACGGCGGCGATGTGGTCGCGCGGGTCTATCTCGAAGCGATCAGCCTCCGGCGACAGATTGCGCGCCGGGTGCAATGCCTGAACGATGAACAGGCCGTCATCGCGCACGCCTTCCAGTAACCCGCAACATTCGCGCGGATGGTCAGCACTCGCTTGGTGCAGAATCCGGGTGCGCAGTTCGTCAGGCAACCGCGCCCGCTTCATGGCGCCGCGGTCTTGATCTGTCCCGTGCGTTTTCCCGTGGCCAGGTCGATGATCTCCACCTCGCCCCCGGTGGGCGTTGCCACATGCAATACCAGTTTGCCGGCATCGGTGCTGGCCGAGACGATGCGTGCGCCTGGCGCCAGGGTGATGGTGGCCGCCGCTTCGGCCGGCACAGGCGTGATGTGCGCACCCTTCGCGCCCCGGGCCGCCATCAGGATATGGGCCTGGCGGACAAAGCCCCAGATCGTGCCCAAAAGAGCCAGCACAAGAAGCGTGCTCATGATAATGACGATCACCCAGGCAGTACGGCGGCTGGTCGCCGGCGGCGGGGCCTTGTCATGAACGGGCATGTCGGACACAGAAAACTCCTCAGGCGATCAGCGCACCGCGCTTGCCGGTGACGATCACGCCGGCTGGCGGCTGGACCGTTTCCTGGCCTCAGCCCTGCCCGACTTTTCCCGCTCACGGCTTCAGCAATTGCTGGAAGCTGGAGCGGTTTCGTTGGGTGCGCGAACGATAAAAGACGCCAATCACCGGGTCAAACCGGGTGAAACCTATCAGGTCACCGTGCCGCCGGCGGCACCGGCCACCCCGCAAGGCCAGGATATTCCGCTCGAGGTCGTCTACGAGGACAAGGACCTGATCGTGATCAACAAGCATGCGGGCCTGGTGGTGCATCCGGCAGCCGGCAATCCCGACGGCACCTTGGTCAATGCCCTGATCGCCCATTGCGGGACGAAAAACCTGGCCATCGGCGGCGAGGCGCGTCCCGGCATCGTGCACCGGCTGGACAAGGACACGTCGGGCCTGTTGGTCGCCGCCAAGACCGAACGCGCCATGGCCAGCCTGGCCAAGCAGTTCGCCAATCACACCATCGAGCGCGCCTACAATGCCGTTGTGTGGGGCAGCCCTCGCGACTCCACCGGCCTGATCGAAAGCCAGATCGGCAGAAGCCCGTTCGACAGAAAACGCATGACGGTGTTGCGGGCCGGCGGCAAGCGGGCGGCGACCCGCTACAAGGTGATTGAGAAATTCGGCCTCGCCGAGCGGCCCTTCGCCTCTCTGATCGAATGCCGGCTGGAAACCGGCCGCACCCACCAGATCCGCGTCCACCTGACCCATCTGGGCCATCCTCTGATCGGCGATCCGCAATATGGCAGGGGCCGCACCGCGCCCCGGGCCAAAGACCCCACCGAGGAGAGGGCGTATACAGTGGCAGGGGAATTCCCGCGCCAGGCACTTCACGCTTTTGTACTGGGATTTCAACATCCTAGCCTGCACAAGACCCTGCGTTTCGAAGCGCCCTGGCCTGCGGATTTTGCGGAACTTGTCGCGGCGCTCAGGGGATTGAATAAGCCTTAAGCCTGCTTATTTCTCCACGACTGCCCACCTATGACCATGTGGGCGTTCAGGCGTTATATTTTCAACGCCCGGATAAGGGGGATTTATGAGTAGCCGTGGACTTCCCGCCCTCTCGGGCGAAGCTGGCCTGTCTCGCTATCTGTCCGAGATCCGCAAGTTTCCGCTTCTGTCGCTTGAAGACGAATACATGTTCGCCAAGCGCTGGCAGCAGCATCAGGATCCGGAGGCCGCGCGCCGCTTGGTGACCAGCCATTTGCGCCTGGTCGCCAAGATCGCCATGGGCTATCGCGGCTACGGCCTGCCGGTTTCCGAAATCGTCTCCGAAGGCAATGTCGGCCTGATGCAGGCGGTCAAGCGCTTCGACCCCGACAAGGGTTTCCGCCTGGCGACCTATGCCATGTGGTGGATCCGCGCCTCGATCCAGGAATATGTGCTGCGCTCCTGGTCCATGGTGAAAATGGGCACGACCGCGGCGCAGAAGAAGCTGTTCTTCAACCTGCGCAAGGCCAAGAACAATATCGGCGCCATCGAGGAAGGCGACCTGACGCCCGAGCATGTCGCCACCCTGTCCGACCAGCTGGGCGTGACGGCCGCCGAGGTAACCGACATGAACCGGCGCCTGTCGGGCGGCGACGCTTCGCTCAACGCGCCGCTGCGTTCGGAATCGGAAAGCGAATGGCAGGACTGGCTGGCGGATGACACCGCCGACCAGGAAACCCGGTTGGCCGAGCGCGAGGAAATGAGCGACCGGCACGAACTGCTGGTGGACGCCATGAAGGACCTGACCGATCGGGAGCGCGATATCATCCAGGCCCGCCGCCTGCAGGACGAGCCGGCGACGCTGGAAGAGCTGTCGCAGAAATACGGCGTCTCCAGAGAGCGCGTGCGGCAGATCGAGGTGCGCGCGTTCGAGAAGCTCCAGCGGGGCATCAAGTCGGCGATGCACCAAGCCGCCCTGCCCGCGCCGGCATAGCCGACGCGCATACCCAACATGCACCAGTAAGCCTACCGCGCTCCGAAAGGCGCGGTAGGTTTTGCATGAATGGGGAACGCCATGACGCTGAAGATGTGGCAGATCGATGCTTTCGCGAGCCGGCCGTTTGAAGGCAATCCCGCGGCCGTGGTGCCGTTGGAGCAATGGCTGGACGATGCGTTGATGCAGCGGATCGCGGGCGAGAGCAATCTTTCCGAGACCGCTTTCTTCGTGAAAAAGGAAGCGGGCCGCTATGACCTGCGCTGGTTCACGCCCGCGGTCGAAGTCGATCTGTGCGGCCACGCGACCCTGGCCAGCGCCCATGTGGTGCTGAATTTTCTGGAACCGTCCCTGGACGTGGTCCACTTCCAGACCCGTTCCGGCGAACTGGTGGTTCGGCGGGGTGCGGCGGGGCGCAATGTCATGTCGCTTCCAGCCGACATCCCTGCGCCCTATCGGGGCTCGCCTGATGCAGCGGTCCGGATTGGCAAGGCCCTGGGCGCGCCGCCGCCGCGTGAGCTGGTCAAGGGCAAATATCTTGTGGTGGCTGTGTGGGATCATCCGCACATTATTCGCGATATGCCAGGACCGGGCGACATCGCGCCGGTGCTGCGCGATCTGGATATCTGGGGTCTGATCGTCACGGCGCCGGGCGATGGCAACTATGATTTCATCTCGCGTTTCTTCGCGCCGTTGAAGGGCGTGCCGGAAGACCCGGTCACGGGCTCCGCGCATTGCGCACTGACGCCCTATTGGGCGCAACGCCTGGGCAAGAGAATCCTCAAAGCCCGCCAGGTCAGCCCGCGCGGCGGCGACCTGATCTGCACAGATGACGGCGCGCGCACCATCCTCGAGGGCAGCTGCGCGCTTTATCTGACTGGCGAAATCGAAATCCGATCATGAGACCGGATGCGCAGGCCTTCGCGGCCGGGTGGGAGGAAACGTGCAATTCACGTGACCTGGACCGCATCGCAGCGCTCTACGGCGAGACTGTCATTTTCAAGTCGCCACGGGTTCTCACCATAGCCGGCGAACAAAGTGGAACGCTGCATGGCCGTGCCGCCGTTCGCGCCTATTGGCAAAAGATATTTGAAAGGCGCCCAGATCTGACATTTGCTATCGGACAAGTCTTTGCCGGGATCGACAGTATCGCGCTGGAATATCGCGTGGGCAATCTGCGCGGTATCGAATTCATGACTCTGGACGGCGACGGGCTGATCTCTTTTGCCGCCGGCAACGATCTCGTCTGATTATTGACGCGCCGGCTTGTCCGTCATGTTCCCCAGTGGCTCGTCCTCGGCATCCAAGCCTTCGCGGGTGTCGGAATCATCCACGATGCCTTCGTCGAACAGGGCCAGCCCGTCTTCCAGATAGTCGCCCAGAAGCGGAAGGCCCAGCAGATATTCGGCAGTGCGGCGGGAATGTTCGGTCCGGGCCGTGGTGACGGCTTCGCGCCATTCCTCCTTGCTGTAGGTGCCGCGGCCCAGCCAGGCCAGCGCCACCAGGCGGATGCGCTCATCATCGTTCAGCGACCGGATGGCCCCCAGGAGTTCCTCGCGCACCGGATCGTCATGGCCATCGGCCAGCACATCATGCTGGTTGTCATCGATGGCGTTGGAGCCCTCGTCGGGATCGGTGTCGCTTTCCTTCACGTCATATTCGCGCGCCTTCAGGATGATGAAGCTCACCTTGTCGAGCGGCAGGTTCAGTGAAGGTTCCTGCGGCCGGCGGCCGCGGTGCGAAGGCGAGGAAGGGACGGCAGAAGCCATGAGTTGCCTGCTTTTTTTCAGCTTTTGTAAAAACGCTCACCAGCCTTGCACGTTCCGTCACGAAATTCGCGTTGACGGGCCGGTGCCCCTTGCCTATATCGGCGGCGGGCCACGCCTCCCCAACGAGGCGCTATCATTCTGGAAGGAATGAACGAGATGACTGAAACTGCTCGTCCGGCTGTGCGTCCCGCGCGGCCTTTTTTTTCGTCCGGCCCCTGCGCCAAGCGCCCCGGCTGGACGCCTGAAGCCCTCAAAGGCGCGCTGGTGGGACGCTCCCACCGCTCCAAACCCGGCAAAGCCAAGCTGAAGGACGCGATCGAGCGCACGAGGCTGCTTCTGGGCGTGCCCGCCGACTATCGCATCGGCATTGTCCCGGCATCGGACACCGGCGCCGTGGAGATGGCGATGTGGTCGCTGCTCGGCCCCCGCGAGATCGACATCTATGCCTGGGAAAGTTTCGGCGAGGACTGGGTCACCGACACGGTCAAACAACTGAAACTCAAGGCCGAGCTGCACAAGGCGCCCTATGGCCAGCTTCCTGAACTGAAGACCACCAGGGATCGCGATGTGGTCTTTCTATGGAACGGCACCACCAGCGGCGTGAAAGTACCCAATGGCGACTGGATCGCCGCCGATCGCGAAGGCCTGACCATCTGCGACGCCACTTCGGCCGCCTTCGCCATGGACCTGCCCTGGGACAAGCTGGATGTCACCACCTTCTCCTGGCAGAAGGTGCTGGGCGGGGAAGCCGCACATGGCATGCTGATCCTCAGCCCCCGCGCCGTCGCGCGCCTGGAAAGCCACACCCCCGCCTGGCCGATGCCCAAGATCTTCCGCATGACCAAGGGCGGCAAGATCGTGGATGGCATTTTCGAAGGCGAGACCATCAACACGCCGTCCATGGTGGCGGTGGAAGATTATCTCGACGCCCTCACCTGGGCCGAAAGCGTGGGCGGCCTCAAAGGCCTGATCCAGCGCTCCAACGACAATCTGAAGGCGCTGGAAGACTGGTCCGCCAAGTCGGGCTGGTGCGGCTTCCTGGCGGAAGACCGCGCCGTCCGCTCCAACACCAGCGTCTGCCTGAAGGTGACCGATCCCTGGTTCACCGCGCTCAGCGACGAGGCCAAGGCCGAGGCTGCCAAGAAGATCGCTTCGGTTTTGGAAAAGGAAGGCGTGGCGCTGGACATCGCCGGCTATCGCGCTGCCCCGCCGGGCCTGCGCATCTGGTGCGGCGCCACCGTGGACCAGACCGATATCCAGGCCCTGACGCCGTGGCTGGATTGGGCCTGGTCGCAGGTCAAGCAACAGACCAAGGGTTGATCCGCAGCCGAAGGAAGACGCCATGCTCTTCATTCCTGAAAATGAACTGGAGCGGGCCCTGGTCAAGGCGGTGAAGGTTCCCGCCTCGGCGCCCGATTTCTATCGCTTGTTGCTGGAAAGCGATCTTCTGGTCCTGGGGACAGTGGAAGGCAAGGAAGCCGCCACGGAGGCCTTCACCCTGGCGCCCGGCGGCAATCTCAACCTGGTCACCGGTCTGAAGGACGGACAGCGGTATCTGCCCGTCTTCTCGTCCGTCCTGCGCATGCAGGACTATGTGAAGCAGGAGAGCAAATATCTCAGCATCAACGGCCGCGCTCTGCTGGATCTGACGCGCGGCGCTCCGGTGGTCCTCAATCCCGCTTCGGAATACGGCAAGGAATTGACCGCCGAGCAGGTGGGACAGTTGCTTGGTCCATCCCATCCCGCCAGCCCTCGGCGAACCGTTGTCGGCGAGGTCGAATATCCCATGCCGCTGGTGGAGGCGCTGACGCGCGTCTTCGCCGCCAACCCCCTCGTGGAAGCGGCGCGGATGATCCAGGTCACATTTACCGATCGCGCCAAGGAGCCGCATCCCCTGGTGGGCATCGAAGCCGGCCCTTCGATCGACTTCCGCAGTCTTGTGGATGCCATCCAGCGGGAAGCCGAACATGCCGCGCCCGGGACGGTGTTCGATATCCATCGCATAGACCGCGCCACGCCCAACGGCGCGACCGAAGCGCTTTTGCAGGCCGAGCCTTTCTATGTGCGCGGTACTCGCCAGAAACTGAACTGAATAATTCCCCAAATTCTCAAGGAGCTCCCATGCCCAAGGTCCTTATCGCCGACAAGCTCTCGCCCGCAGCCGTTGCCATCTTCCAGGAGCGGGGCGTGGAGGCCGACGTCAAGACCGGTTTGCCGAAGGAAGAGCTGATCAAGATCATCGGCAATTACGACGGCGTCGCCATCCGCTCGGCGACCAAGCTCACCGCTGATGTGCTGAAGGCGGCCAAGAACCTCAAGGTGATCGGCCGCGCCGGCATCGGCGTCGACAATGTCGATATTCCCGCCGCCACCGCCGCAGGCATCATCGTGATGAACACGCCCTTCGGCAACTCCATCACCACCGCCGAGCATGCCATTTCGCTGATGCTGGCGCTGGCGCGCGAGCTTCCCGCCGCCAATGCCTCCACCCAGGCGGGCAAGTGGGAGAAGAACCGCTTCATGGGCGTGGAAATCACCGGCAAGGTGCTGGGCCTGATCGGCGCCGGCAATATCGGCTCCATCGTCGCCGACCGCGCCAAGGGCCTGAAAATGCGGGTGATCGCTTATGATCCCTATCTGTCGCAGGAACGCGCCAACGATCTGGGCATCGAGAAAG